>ENA-OSJC01000264-OSJC01000264.1-marine-metagenome-genome-assembly--contig:-NODE-264-length-53628-cov-14.087225_pt1 | contig 53628 bp, 49 predicted proteins | sample MGYA00237885_ERZ534234 | MGnify/ENA primary metagenome ERZ534234 (study PRJEB26413, sample SAMN06343907) | marine metagenome | isolation source: coastal waters | place: Atlantic Ocean: West Antarctic... | reverse complement strand
ATGCTTAAAACAAACATCCGCTGCCTACATTTCTCTTTCTATCTAACAATGTCAAAGAACAAAATTTCACCACAAAACAAACAGTAACAATCGAATATACTAACTTTTTATCAGCCTATCCGTATCGGCACTGTGATGCCGTGTTGGTGAAGGCGGTTTATAGGGGGGTCTAACTCGCTTGTAAACCCCTTATTTTATCTTAACTGATTTTTTTTAAAAAAAAGGCAGAAAGGCGTTTCTAATCAACAATATAATTGATTAATTTTTAGCAGCTAAAGGCCAACATTAACCGTTTTAATTTTGATGCCATTTTCCGCAAGACCTCTGAGCCATAACTTTGCCTCAAAAACATCGTCTGGTGCAGCCTGGACGCCAGGACTAAGCCGTCCTTCCATGAGAGCGTTCACTGCTTGGGCGACGGTATATGATACAGTAGAAGCCATAGCAGATTGCCATCCACTTCCTTTCTCATCAAGGGTAAGCGAACCTTTCCAAGTTTCTCCAGAAACTGAAGTTGAAGTCAAAGCAACATAGAGGAGCACTCTATCTTGCTCACCTTTATTATATTGATGCTCTTTCCAAAGTTTATCGGACAGCGAACCAAGCTCATCGGATGAAATATTTACGAGAGCCGAAAAAATATCTTTCCAGGCATGTTTCCATCCAGCTTTTCTCAACGTCCCACGCACGAATGTCCTAAGGTTAACCTCACTATCAAGACCATATTCCGCAATAAAAGGCAGGCTATTTCGGTTAGCATATGCCTCAAACACTTCGTTGTGAATTGAAAGTTCAGAAACTGCCTCCCAAGCAGTTGGAGTTTCAGTCTCTTTTCCGTTTTCGATAAATTGGGCTGGATTAGTCAGAGCGCTAAGTACGCCAAGCGGGGTCCAACTAAATTTATAAGTAAATGGTGTCTCCTCCACTGGAAATCCACCACAATAAGAAACAAAATCAAGCTTATTACCTTGACCTAATACTTTAGCTTTTCGAGCTTCATCAATTAAAATATGAGTAAGTAGGTGGTCTATACCAGGATCAAGACCTACCTCATTAACTAAGGAAAGGCCTTTTGCTGAAGCAACACCGTTAAGGTTTCTCATTTCCTCATTGATATAGCTCGACGTCACAAGATGACAATCTTCTTCAACAGCAATATTTGCAACTTGAATATGTAATGTGGCAGGTAACATTGAGATAATAATATCACCAGCTTTTAGAGCATTGCGAAAAATTTCAACAGAAGCGCTATCTTCAAGGGCCAAATTATGGATATTTAAAGTAGCGCCTTCATTTACCTGACTTAAAAGTTTTCTAGGTCGGTTAATCTCCATACTCCAGACGTTAGCTTCACCCCATTTATTTACTAGTGAAATAAGTCCTGGCCCAGATGCAAGGCCAGCACCAAGCCAATGAATTGCTGGTTTATTAGAAGGCATAAAAGTTCCTCTTTAACTATTTTTCATTCGTGTTACGGCATCATCAAAGCTAGCCTTGGCAGAACGCCATGGCTGCTCATTATTCCTATTATTGAGTACCTTAAGATGAGGGAGCATTAATTCTGCAAACTCCTCACTACTTTCGCGAGGTAAGAGAGAGGGAAGATTATCAATAGCTATAAGATCAACAGATTTAGCATTTTCGCCAGTCACCTTAATATAGGGCTTATCCCAGGACGTTGGCTCACCATAAATTGGAATCGGATTATAATCACTAAAAGGATCGCAACCTACATCCGCAATAATAGAAAGACGAGTACCTGTTGCAATATCTTGCTTTCGTATGAAAGGGGAGCCTTTGCTTTTGATAAAGGCACAATTAATCATAATGTCATGGCCAGAAACTATTTGTCTGTCTATGTTTATGGTATCTTCCCAGTCCCAGCGTGTAATACTTGCGCCATGCCGCTCGTAAATATCAGCTGCTCCGCTACCACAGCGACCGCCAGCGCCAATGATTAGCACCCTAGGTTTTTCAACTCCTTTGCTAAGCTTGTTGATAGCCTCATCTAGGAGATCAGCATTTTCAAACGGTACAAGTGAATTATCAAGAAACCTCGACCCTCCCTGATGAATACTATTCCAATGGAGCAAGGTAAGCGCCGCACCCATATAGCCCGCACGGTACCCAAAAGCTACATAACGCATACCATCTTTTTTAGTCATATACTCAATGTCCAGTAAATCTGCGCCGCCCTTAACAAAGCGATTTAACATTGTTTTCCATCCGGTTTGTTCTTTATAAGCGTGAGCAAACAATATATGAGTGTTTTTAATTAAAGCAGGTTCATCCGGCAGCTCTTTAAGGCCAAGAATGACCGCCTCGGATGGCGGGCTCAACCACCTACCCGCTTCAACCATTTTACAACCTACAGCCTCATATTCACAATCATCAATAATGCGATTTTTAGAGCGTTCTACTACAACATTATAACCTATTTCAATCAACTCTTTTGCCCCAGTAGCTAAAAGGGGTGTTCTACGTTCGGTTGAACGGTATTCGCTACGCAGCCAAATCGTCTTTATTTCAGTATTTTTTTTCATCAGCTTAATCCAAAAGCGTGCAAATAAGTTTAAAATATACTTTCAAATAATAAAGTTATTTTATACGCCTGTAAAGTGTAGTAAACCAAAATTACAAACCATTTCGGATAATAAACCAAGCTCATCGAATGAAATATTCAAGTAACTCTCGGTTGCTAAAATTCAAGTATTAGAAATTTGTCTTTAATAGCAATAGAGTATATGGTAAATAATATAAAAATATTATCATAATTTATATGGGACCTCTTATGATTATTGGGAAAAAAAAATCCTCCAAGTTTGCAAGCTTAGTATTATGGGCATCAGTATTTGCTGGGCTTGTAGTTTTATTAATGCTGTTTGGAGCCGCAATAGGGTTATGGGAGCCCATTGATGGTTTCAGGTATTATCGTACCTGGTTCAAAATCATTGGCTTTACAGTTTGTGGAATTTCCATACTATGTTTTATTTTTCTGATAATCCAAAGGAAGGTAACAGGAAAAAAGAAAGCTATATTATCGCTGTTAATAGGACTTGCAATTTTATGGCCCATGGTCTCATCAATAGTTGGAGAAAGTATTAGTTATCCGCCAATTCATGATATATCAACAGATACCATTAATCCGCCACAATTTTTAACTCTTAAAGAAGATCGCGAAGGCGCTCGCAATACACTTGTTTATGGCGGACCTAAAATAGCGGCCCAGCAAATTGAAGCCTTCCCAGACATTTTGCCAATCATTAGCAAACTAAGTCCTGATGATGCTTATAGTAAAGCACTCTTTGTTGGAAAAGCTATGGGCTGGAAAATTATTGGTGCGGACCCTGTGGTTCGACGCTTTGAGGGAACTGCAAAAACACCATTTTTTAAATTTGTTGATGATGCTGTTGTAGTAGTTTCTGAAACACCAACTGGTAGCCGTGTAGACATAAGAAGCGTATCGCGCATTGGACGTGGAGATATTGGTGTTAATGCAAAACGGATTCGAGAGTTTATAGATATTTTTAATCAATAAACACGCTATCTGACCCATCAGGCTCAAGTCATCAGTAATATTACTTTCTATAATGACGATATTATCTTGTTCACTAATAGGCGCGCGTAATCTTTTATATAAGCGCAGCGTACATAAATAATTGTAAGGTTTTTAAATTATACCTTGTTTTTGCCTTAAAAAAGGGTGAAAACAATTAATGGACACGTTTATTTTCAAATCAGTAGACTATAACCCTGAGGCTCAGATCATTACGCTTGGCTATGCCTATAAAGGTGGTCCATCATTTTTAGAGATAGTACATTTCCCTGATGCAAAAAAAAATCTAAATGACGCCGAAGCTGGGGCACTTCAAGCAGCTATGAGGGGACTTCATTTAGCTGCTGGGATTAGTTATTACAAAGCATACTGTCCTAAAAATATCCAAATTGAAAGTAATGATTTAACAAAAGAAGAAGCAGATTTCTTTTTCAAATTTTATCGCCATGGGCTTGGTGAGTTTTCAGTAGAAAATGATATAGATTTAAGTGGAACTATCCGCTTCCCAGTTAGTTCAAACCATCATTTAAAACCAAGTGATCTTCAACTTGAAAATAAATGTGTAGTCCCGGTTGGTGGAGGTAAAGATAGCATAGTTTCTATTGAAGTACTGCGTCAAGCAGGACAATCTTTTCGGATGATTGCCATAAATGCTGGAAAACCTATTTTAGATGTAATGGAAATAGCATCATATGATAAACCGCAAGACACTATTCATATTAAACGGCAACTTGACCCCAAATTGTTTGAACTAAATGATGCTGGGGCTATGAACGGTCATGTGCCTATAACTGGAATATTATCCTTCATAATGGCTTGCGGAGCTGTACTGTATGGCTATGACAGTGTGGTTATGTCAAACGAAGGCTCTGCAAACGAGGGTAATATGCAATTTGGCGGAATTGAAGTAAATCATCAATATAGTAAGTCATTAGATTTTGAACTTGATTTTGAAAATTTTATTCAAAAAACAGCCTTAGGAAATTTTAAATATTTTTCTTTGCTACGTCCCCTAAATGAAACTGGAATTGCAGCATTATTTTCTAAACAAAAACAATATTTTGACGCCTTTAAAAGCTGTAACCGCAATTTTCATTTAGATAAAGGGTTGCAAAAATTTGGGTGGTGCTGCAGCTGCCCAAAATGCCAGTTTGTGTTTCTTGTCCTCTCCCTCTTTATTAAACGTGAAAAATTAATTTTAATTTTTGGTAAGAACTTGCTTAACGACGAAACGCAGGAAGATGGTTTTCGAGAATTATGCGGTCTAAAGGGCCATAAGCCATTTGAGTGTGTTGGTGAAGTTGAAGAGTGTCAACAGATTATTACATCGTTAAGTCTCACCGAATGGGCTGATGATATGCTGGTTAAAAAACTTTCTAATGAGCTTAATAATGAGATTATCAAGCCAAAAATTTTAAATGAGCGCGCACTATTATTTAAATATGAGCACAATATCCCAAAAGAGTTCCTGGAGCATTTAAATGCATTTATCAGATCTTGAAAATAAAAAAATAGCGATCTGGGGTATGGGACTAGAGGGACAATCCACACTTTCTTTTTTACAGCACCATTTTCCCAAAAAAGATTTTTTGATCATTAATCAGGAATTAGTTGAAGACGCGGATCATTTTATTTTTGAAAAAAATATCGAAGAAAATATGGATAACTTTGATGTAGTAATAAAATCACCCGGTATTAGTTTCTATCATAGCATTATTACAAAAATGGAAAAACATGGTATTATTGTTACGTCCGCAACAAACATATGGTTTGCATTGAAAAAAAGTGGCACCGTTATTGCTATAACTGGAAGTAACGGTAAAAGCACCACAAGCGCGCTTCTTCATCACATTCTTAAAAAAACTGATTTAAACGCCCAGCTCGGCGGCAATATAGGCATGCCACTTCTCTCCTTACCATTGGATGCAGATTATCATGTCGTCGAACTTTCTAGTTATCAAACCTGTGACCTTAGATATACCCCCGATATTTCTGTGATTCTTAATCTTCATCCCGAACATATTCACTGGCATAAAAGTCATGAGCAGTACTATCATGATAAATGTAATCTGCTACGCCGCGGGGCAGGAATAAACATAGTCAACGGTTTAGATCCACAGCTAAGTAACATTAAAAATGTAATATATTTTAACAATAGCGAACAGATTCATTCAAAAAATAAAACTATATTTGACGGCAATTCTCCTATTGGTGAGACGAAATCTTTTCCCCTTTTAGGAGAACATAATTTAGAAAACCTATGTGCAGTGCTTACTATTGCTAAAAAATTGGAATTAGATCTTGATGAATGTCTAGAAGCTAGTTTTAGCTTCTCTAATTTGCCCCATCGATTGCAAATCTTAGGGCCTTATAATGGAATAACCTATATTAACGACAGCATATCAACAGATCCAGAGGCTACTATTGCTGCGCTCAAGGTGCTTTCCGGCAAAACCATAGCTCTAATCATCGGCGGAGAAGATCGCCAGCAAGATTTTAGTAACCTTTGCTCCGTTATCGACGGGATGGATAAGGTAAGTAGCATTTGCATATATGAAACGGGCCCACGGCTCTTTGATCAGATCACCAGTTTTGATAAACACATGGCAAAAGACCTTGAGCACGCGGTTAAGGTTGCTAGAGAAAAAATTAAAGAAAGTGGTTATATACTCCTTTCACCAGCATCGCCGAGTTATGACGCCTTTAAAGATTTTACTGATCGCGGAAGTCAGTTTATTAAGTTAGCCTTAAATTAATAAATTAAATAAAAACAAAACTAGAAGAATGTACATTTCTCAAAGTAAATACACTCAAAACTTGATATTCCTTTTTATGAAAGAAAGGAAGTGTTGATAAACTTCAGAAAGCGGCCTTTCTTCAGCATGAAGGGCTTTTATCGTGAATTTTATAGAGGGTTGAAACCCTTTAAACTTTAGCTTGCCAGGACCTTCGGATTTAGCAGTTAAACTATCAACTATTGCGATTCCACTACCGAACCCCACCATATTGCGAGCGACAAAATAAGTTTGAGCAATAATTTTTGAGTTAAAACTGCTGTTTTCCCCAATCATACGTTCACTAAGAATATCACCAAGTGGGCCACTCGATTCTATGCTCACAAAATCAAAACCCTCTAAATCACTTAGTTTAAGACGATCTGGGTAATTATCAAACTCGTTATTCTGATATATACATACTAATTCCCCTTCACCAATAGGAATTTCCTTTATACCTTCGCGACGGGGCGGGTTAAGGGCAAAACCAAGGTCTTTTTCATAATCTAATATAGATTTTACCATATTGTTATAGTGATCAGTTTGATAAATAAATCGGGTTTCTTTATATTTGGCTCTATACTGTTGTATCACTTTGGGTAGTGCCTCAAGACCAAGAGCGGCAACGGAAACAATCCTAAATTTTCCAGCATCCCAATTTTTTAGGTTATCAACAGTATTTTGTAACTTTACAATCTGACGGTAAATATTTTTAGTTTCTTTATAAAGTACATTAGCTTCACTGCTAGCAATGAGGCGGCCACGGCTACGCTGAAAGAGTAAAAAGCCAAGTTTATCTTCTGTATGTTTAAGTATCTTACTCACTGTTGGTTGTGCAATATTAAGAGAACGTGCCGCCCCGGATATGGAGCCATTAACGTAAATTTCGTTAAATATTTCTATTTGTCTTAGTTTCATAGCCTTAATATATCAATATCCATAGCCTATGGCTATATAATTAGCAAATAATTTCATGAGCTTTTTATATAAAATTAAGTAATATGGACCACAGACAAAATGGAGATAAAAATTGACTGTTAAAAGAGCTAACCAGAAAGAACTATTTAAGGCGCCTTATCAACTTTTCTTAGGCTGTGATGATAACGAACTCGCAATAAAAACCTCGCGTGGCATCGCTCAATGGAACCCGAATGTTTGTGTTGCCGAATTTGCTGGCGAAAAAAGTGCATTATCTGTTGGTTTGCCTAAAGTTTCTATTAAAGAAGCAGCAAAAATGGGGGCTAAAACTTTTGTCATAGGGCTTGCTAATGCCGGCGGCATTGTCGACCCAGATTGGGAACCTTACATATTAGAAGCAATAGAAAATGGTATGGACATCGCCAGCGGGCTTCATCGCAGACTTGATGAAATTCCATCTATCAAGGAAGCGGCAATAAAACATCAAGTAATGCTTCATGATGTGCGCCATGGCTATACCGACCTTAAAACTGGTACCGGAATTAAGCGTAGTGGAAAGCGCATTCTTTCTGTAGGTACAGATTGTTCAGTTGGTAAAATGTTTACAACTCTTTCCATCACACAGGAAATGAACAAAGCAGGATTTGATGCTGAATTTAAAGCAACCGGGCAAACCGGCGTAATGATCGCTGGTTCAGGCATTTGTATCGACGCAGTTGTTGCTGACTTTATATCCGGCGGGATTGAGGAACTTTCTCCAGATAATGACGATGATCATTGGGATATAATTGAGGGGCAAGGCTCACTTTATAATCCAGCCTTTGCTGGTGTCAGCCTAGGTCTTCTGCATGGTGCACAGGCCGATATTATCATAATGTGCCACGAAGCTAACCGTCCTTACATCAAGGGAATGCCACACATGGATATGCCAGAGATGAATGACTGTATTAAACTTAATTTAAAGCACGCTAGCCTAACCAATCCAAAAGCAAGACTTGGTGGCATTTCTTTAAACTGCCGAAATGTTAGTGTTAAAGAAGGCGCTAAACAGCGCAATGCACTTCAAGAAAAATTTGGTGTTCCATGCTTTGATCCAATGATTACAGGTTCTGGTTTATTTGTGGAGACTTTAAAATGAGAAATTTTAATTTTAAAGCCGAAAAATTTAAACTTCACACACCTTTCGTAATTTCGCGTGGGGCTAGAGTTGACACCACAGTTATCGTCGTTGAAATATTTGAAGATGGTTGTAAAGGTTGGGGTGAGAGTTGCCCTACACCGCACTATAATGAGAGTGTTGAAAGTGTAATGGGGCAAATCAAAAAAATTAGCCCAAAAATAAAAGCAGGGTTAAGTCGTAATGATTTACAAACTATAATGCCAGCTGGTGCAGCAAGAAATGCGATTGACTGTGCGCTTTGGGATTTAGAGGCCAAACAAACTGGTAAAAGTATTGCGGAACTTATGGGTCACCAATGGCCAGATAATCTTCAATCAGTAGAAACTATTAGTATTGGTAGCGCAGATAAAATGGGTAAAAAAGCGGCAACACTTGTTAATTTTTCTAACATTAAAGTTAAGATGAATGCTGATGACATTGAAGCCCGGATTATGGCAGTTCATAAAAATGCACCTAATGCGCGATTGATTATTGACGCTAACGAAAGTTGGACTGTGGATATTATTAATCGCGTGGCAGAAATGATAAAACACAATGGAGTTGTGATGCTTGAGCAACCCTTACCGCCAAAGGATGATGAACTTCTTCGCGTATTAAATGCTCCCCTGCCCCTCGGCGCAGATGAGAGTTGCCATGTGGCCGCAGACCTCTCGCGCCTCAAGGGTATTTATGATGTAATTAATATTAAACTTGATAAAACTGGTGGCCTTACGGAAGCGAAAAAGCTTCTTGATCAGGCAAAAAAATTAGACTTCGATGTTATGGTTGGCTGTATGGTTGGCACATCACTTTCAATGGCAGCCGGTATGTTTATTGCTACTGAAGCAAGTTTCGTAGATCTTGATGCACCAACTATGTTAAGTACAGATCGTAATTTCCCACTTAGTATAGTTGACGGAAAGATGAGCCCTCTTAATCCAAATTTATTTGGTGGTGCTTCATAGAATTAGGAAGATTTTCTATTGAATTTTTTTATAAAAAAAACGGCTATAATTACAAATATAAGACCAACCCAAAGGTTGTAAAATGTTAATAAAGTAGCAATTACCAGCATAGTTAGCCGGTCACCATTAAAGCTGACCATTTTGAAGGCTAATCGACCACAAGCTATGCCTGTCAGCAACAATGTTAGCATAAGAGCTATTGGCATAAAAGGTTTCAAAAAAGTGACTAGTGGCAATATAAGGAATACAACTGGTATGCCATAATAGTAAAAGGCAGATATCCCACTAATCAGGTTTTCAAGCTTTTCTTTACCCTGTGCCCAACGGTTCACTATTATTACTTGAGCCCCAGTCCACAGTATACCTTGTGTTGGAAAAAATGGTGCAAATAATGCCATGATAAAATTTCGTATGGATATAGCATAGTGAATGCGACTAAGGTTAATATCTATAGGGTCATCCAGACGATATTTTTGATTATCTTCTATGAGTGATTTACCAGTAATAAGGTCACTAAATAGAATTAAATAGGTGACAAATGATAACGGGATAGCTGCTATATAATATTCTAGAGGAGGAAAGCCGATAGAAAATGGTGATACTTTTTTCATTAAATCAGTGAAGGGAGGATTAAGAAATCCATTTTTAATGTCAAATAAAATTTCTCCACTAAGTCCGCCAAATATTCCTACCATAATAAAAGCAGGTAATAGTCCGAAAGACGCTATCCTTATCAATGTTTGGGAGAAAATTTTAAACCTCTTAAGGTTTGGAAGGTACATAATAATTAGACAAGTCACAATCGCAGCAACATAGGAGACTGGCATCGCTTCGAAATTAGAAACATCATCATAAAAAATTGCCTTGAATGCAGAAAATGACGCACCAAGAATAATCCCGGCCTTAACTCCAACAGGTAGCAAGTCGGACAATCGCTGCCCCAAGCCTGTCATGGCCATCAAAAGCGTTAAAACAGCAAAATTTAAAGAAAGGGCTGTCATCATCTGAAAACGTTCAACGGGCGTATTAAAATCATTTATAACAAGAGCGAGAACCAACGGCAGAGCCGGCGTTATCCAACCGGCAGCATAGGGCTCACCAAATATGAGTATATTTGAGGTAACCAGCAACATGTGGATCATGGCGATTGTTACGGCTTCTTCAAAATTTAATCCGAAAAAAGAAGTTAGCACTGGTATGAGGGCAAGTCCCGTAGAGAGAGATACAACAAGTCCTTGCAATAATAATGACCACTCAATTCGCATATGAATGAATGGAAAGCGCGCCGTAAATATTAACCATTTAAAACCAGAGTTTTTCATTACTTATTCATATAGATGAACTGACGGTGAAGAAAGATAATTTGTTCTTTGAAGCCTTATCCAAGCCTTGTGATTATTAAGTGGTTGTGAAATAGTATAAAAAATTCATCATTTTAACGAGGCCTATTATGAAAATTCTTCAAATTATTACTATAAGCTTTTTAATAACAGCTACAGGGTACACACAGGATAATATAAAGGTCCTGGCATTTTCACAGATAGAGCCGGGCATCTATCATCACTTATCAAATCTTAATGGAATTGCTCTTCTCGAAAGACTTGGTAAAAAACGCGGATGGGATGTTGATGTAACACATGACAGCGGCAGTTTTAATAATACAAGGTTAGAACGATATGATGTAGTCGCATTTATTAATACCACTGGAAATATATTAAATGATACACAACAATTCGCATTTGAACAATATATTCAAAATGGTGGAGGTTACTTAGGGACCCATTCAGCTGCTGATACCGAGCATGACTGGGAGTGGTATGGAAAAATGATTGGTGGCTATTTCAAAAGCCACCCAGAGGTTAATCAAGTTGCATCTGTAAACCTTGAAAATAATAAACACCCGGCAAATGCCTTGATGACTGAAACTGGAGATATATTAGAAGAATGGTATAACTACAGTGCAAATATAAGGAGTAAAGAGGGTTTCACAGTACTTATGACAGTAAATGAAAGTACATACACTGGCGGTAAGATGGGTGATGATCATCCAATTACATGGGCTCATGAATATAGTGGTGGGCGAGCATTCTACACTGGTTTAGGCCACATTTTTCAAAAAGATCACCCCTTCCTTGCCGACACAATAGCAGGTGGAATTGAATGGGCAGCTGGCAAATAAAGTAGTTACTAAAACCAGCAGGTATTTTTAGTTATAGGTAAAAAAACCTGCATTATAAAAAAATATTAAGGACATCTAATAACTAGATCAAAAAGAAATAAAACCTAGCAGTTAAATTTTCTTATTTTTATCATCGTTATCCTTAAAGCTAACTGCAAATAAGAATGAAACTGCCAACGCAATCAAACAAGGGGTCATCCAAATAGCAGACCAATTCTTTACGCCGTCAGCAGTAAAAGCATCAACAACGTTTCCTGAAAGGCTGGTTCCAAGCGCAAGGCCAACGCCATATGTCAAAAAAGCTATAAAACCTTGCGCGCTAGAACGAATTGAGGGGTCAGCCTTTTTATCCACATACACCTGACCAGTAACAAAAAAGAAATCATAACATACCCCATGAAGCAGTATACCAAGATATAAAAGCGACACCATACTGTCCATATCGCCAACTGCAAATAAAACGTATCTAAACGCCCACGCAAGCATACCAACAAGCAACATCCATTTTACGCCTAACCGGCGGAAGAAAAATGGCATCAACAGCATAAATCCAACTTCAGAAACTTGACCAAGTGTCATTTTTGCGGCAACCGCTGTCATACCAATCTCATTAAGATATAGATTTGCAAAAGCGTAATAAAAAGCAAGCGGAATAGAAATAAGTAATGAACACACTGAAAATATTGCAAATGACTTATCTTTTAATAACGCAAACGCTTCAAAACCTAGCATATCCCCTAAGTGAACCTTTTTCCCTTTACTTCTTGGAGGTGTATTAGGAAGTGTAAAGCAGTACGCACCTAAAATAATAGACCCCAATGCTGCCATTTTCATAGGAAGTGAAGTAGCTTCAACATTCTCAATTTGAGTACCAAGAACAAATGTGATCAATAAACCTGCAAATATCCAACCGATAGTTCCCCATACACGAATTTGTGGAAACTGTTTGTCAGGTGCCGTCATCTGATTAAAACAAACGGCGTTTGATAGCGCAATTGTAGGCATGTAACAGGCATTATAAAATAACAATCCAAAGGAAATAGCACCTACCCCTTCAAGGCCAGATACATAAAAAAGAACAGCCCCGCCCAGTAGGTGTAAAATAGCCATCATTCGGTCGGCAGAGAAAAAACGGTCGGCAACCAAGCCTATAAAAAGAGGTGAAATTATCGCTGCAATATTGTTAGTAAGATAGGCCGTACCAATTTCAGCACCGCTAAATCCAATATTGGAAAGATAAAATCCAAGAGTAACAAACCATGAGCCCCAAACAAAAATCTGTAAAAACATCATGATGCTTAGTTGACTATAAATTTTCCGGTTCATTTATTTCACCTTCCACCATATACTTCTATTATTACAGATAGCCGATCTTAAGAATTTTAACTAGAAAAAATTTGATCGATTATAAAAAGACGTTTTAAAAAAAGGTTGAATTGATGAAGCTGGGAATACAGAGTGCTATATTGGATGGCTTGACATTCGAAGAGGTAATTGACTTTGCCGCTGAAAACGACTTCGAGTGCGTTGAAGTTATGTGCTGGCCAGTTGCCAAAGCTGAACGTAAGTATGCTGGTGTCACTCATATTGATGTTGTCGATTTCACTCAAGAAAAAGCCAACTATATAAATGAATATTTAAAAAGCCGTGGTGTAGAAATAAGTGCTTTAGGGTATTATCCAAACCTACTCTGTCCTGATCCTGATGAGGCAAAAGTTTATGTTGATCATCTTAAGATGGTAATTGAAGCATCAGCTATGCTAGGTATTAATATCGTTACCACCTTTATTGGTAATAACTGGCATAAAAATATTGATGATAATTGGCCGCGATTAATTGAAGTTTGGCAACCAATTCTCGAGTGCGCGAAATCAAAAAACATAAAAATATCCATTGAAAACTGCCCTATGTTTTTTACCGATGATGAATGGCCGGCTGGTAAAAATATAGCCTATAGTCCAAAAATTTGGCGAAGATTATTTACGGAATTTCAAGGTTACGACCTAGGTCTTAATTATGATCCCTCTCACCTCGTTTGGATGCAGATGGACTACGGAAAACCTTTGAGTGAATTTAAAGATAGAATATTTCACGCGCACGCAAAAGATGTGAGTTTAGACCGTAACAAGCTTGATGATGTTGGCACTATGGCAAATCCGCTCGAATATCATAGTCCACGTATTCCAGGTAGTGGCGATATTGATTGGAAAAGTTATATTAGTAAAGTGAAAGATGTTGGTTTTAAAGGTGCGCTTTGTATTGAGGTTGAGGACAATAACTATGAAGGCAGTATAGAGATGTGCAAGCAAGCACTTATAGATAGTGCAAACCATTTACGACCGTTCATTAAAGGATAAAATATGACTGAATATTTTGATGCAATTGTTGTTGGTTCTGGTATTTCAGGCGGTTGGGCGGCTAAAGAACTATGTGAAAAAGGTCTTAAAACACTAATTATAGAGCGTGGCCGTTCCGTTGTTGCAGGCGACTACCCAACCGAGGGAAAGGCGCCTTGGGAGCTTCCTAATCATGGTCGTACATCACATGAGGAGCTAAACCGTGATTATCAGGTTCAGCGCCAGACTGGAATAAACGAACAACATAAACATTTTTTTATAAAAGATACAGAAGCGCCATACAGCCAGGAAGGCGGTAAGCCCTTTGCCTGGATTAGGGGGCACCAACTGGGTGGAAAGTCCCTGACTTGGGGTAAAGTAAGCTTGCGTCTCAGTGATTTAGATTTCAAGGCAAATAAGAAAGATGGACACGGCATTGATTGGCCAATTAGATATAAAGATATTGCTCCTTGGTACGATTATGTTGAGAGATTTGCTGGTATTAGCGGCTCACAAGAAGGACTCCCTCACCTTCCTGACGGCATATTTCAACCTCCTATGGAAATGTCATGTGTCGAACGCCACTTTAAGCAAAAAATCGAAGATCATTTTGATGAACGCAAGTTAATTATAAGCCGCACTGCCAATCTTACAAAACCAACTAAAGAACAGCTGGAACTTGGCAGAAGTAAATGCCAATTTAGAAATGAATGTACGCGCGGTTGCTCATTTGGAGCGTACTTTTCAAGTCAATCTGCAACGCTTCCAGCCGCGGAAAGAACCGGCAACCTAACCATCATAACTGATACCATAGCCCATAGTGTAATATATGACCCAAAAACTAAAAAAGCCACAGGCATTAACTCAATAAATGTAAAAAACAATACGAGGAAAGAATATAAAGCAAAAGTAATTTTTTTATGTGCTTCTACTTTAAGTAGTACTCAAATAATGCTTAATTCAACATCTCCAAATTTTCCAAACGGTATTGCTAACAGCAGCGGGGTTCTAGGCCATTATTTAATGGATCATATATTTCATGCGGGTGCGAAGGGTAAATTAAAAACTGACGAAAGTAGTTACTATAGTGGCCGTCGGCCTAATGGTGTTTATATTCCAAGGTTTCAAAACCTATCAACTAATCATCCAGATTTTATTAGGGGATACGGTTATGAGGGCTGGTCTTCTAGGGAGGGCTGGGATCGGCTTACAGACAGCAATGCCTATGGTGAAGATTTAAAAAAAAGTTTACAAAAACCTGGAAGGTGGGAATTCGAAATTATGGGTTTTGGTGAAATGTTGCCTCGGTTTAAAAACCATGTTCGTCTTGATCTTAATAATTTAGATCCACTCGGCATGCCCTTGCTCCACGTATCCTGCGAGCACAGTGATAACGAGAGGGCTATGCAGAAAAATATGAAGGAAGAAGCAGTTTCAATGTTAAAGATTGCTGGTTTACAAGAAGTTGAAGGATATGCCCGTACGCGCCCGCCAGGTCTTTGTATTCATGAGATGGGGACCGCACGAATGGGACATGATGAAAAAACAAGCGTACTTAACAAATTCAATCAGACACATGATGTGGATAATCTTTTTGTTACTGACGGTTCTGCTATGGCATCAAATGCATGTCAGAACCCATCACTGACTTATATGGCGCTTACAGCACGAGCTGTTGATTATGCCGTTAAACAGATGCAGTTAGGAAACATATAAAAACACATCTTTTGTTGAGGCTTTTTATATTGACGAATAATCTATTATTATTTGATTCAAAAATGTTTTACAGATTTCCTTTACTTAATTATAAATGACATAAAAATTATATTAAATAATATTGCGCAAGCCCTAATTAAGGATTTATAGTTTACATATGAAAATTATTACAATATCTGGAGCAAGTGGTTCTGGTAAAACAACTCTTGCCAACTATATTCATAAATCTACTCCAGGAAGTCTTCTTCTTAGTATTGATCGTTATTATTTAAGTAAAACTGAGCAAATTAATAAAAATGGTTTTATTAATTTTGATGATCCGTCTGCGCTTGATCTTGGCCTTATACACGCACAACTAAAAGATTTAAAAAATGTTGGCCATGCTGAGGTTCCAATTTACGACTTCACAATTAGCAAACGAACCGGTTACGAAAAAGTAATGGCAAATAATTACATAGTTATTGATGGATTATTTGTGGGTGCCTTACTCAGTAAGATCAGTGACTTTGATGTTTTTGTCGATGTTGACCTTGACCTAGCTCTACTTCGAAGAATAGATCGCGATATGAGGGAACGAGGTCGAACATTAGAGAGTGTCACTAATCAGTATATAAATGATGTGAGACCAGCATATTTCAAAAATATTGAAAACATAAAAAATGAAGCAGATATAATTATTAAAAACAATACTTCCAAAGAACAATTTTTTAAAGAAATGGCGAAGGTACTAACTTTGATTTCCGATGGACCTGTTCTTTGAACGAACCTGGATATAACCAATTACAAAAAAAATATAAACTATAATAAAGACCCAACCCTTAAGGTCAATGTCTGAGAAGGCAAGCGCCGCTTGTCCAGCTAATATAATGATACCAATTACACTAAATACTTTAAGTGTCTTTTCAGACATTTTTAACTTAGCTGCAGCAAATACTTTTGGCAGCCTTTTGGAGAGTAAAAAGGCGGCAATTAAGGGGAAAATATCATAGATAAAAACTAGTCCACTTCCCAACATAATAATATAAGTAAGATCCCAATCAACTAAAATTGGAGCCGCTCCGATCACGAGTAGTATCGTAAGTAAAATATGTGGAGTATTAAATCTTTTATTAACGACTGCTATACCCCTCGGAAGCCAGCCATCTTCGCAGGCTATGAGCACTGATTTAGTTGCCCAAGAGAATGTTGAATTTATACTAGTAGCAAGAGCAAATAGACCAGCGCCGACAATAAAAGCACCGTAAACTGGTGCTGGTAAGATCGTTCTTGCAACTTCTGAAAGTGTTTTTCCTGCAGTTTGTTCAATTGGAAGGATACCAACAGCAACAATTGATACAAGGGCAAAGAAACAGGCGGCAATTAATGTACTAAAAACAATAGCCCTAGGTAAATCACGATGAGGATTTTTCATTTCACCTCCAAGCTCCGACACGTAATACGCACCACCTGTAGCAAATGACATCACAACGCATGCGAGTGCAAAACCGTACCATCCAGCAGGAAATAACTTTTCTTTGTTTGTAAAATTACTGTAATCAACCTCAAATATACCAAAAAATATCAATGTTGATAGACCCACAAGAAGAAAAACAATCATTACTTTCTGAAGTGCTGCTGCTTGACGAATACCAACTAAATTAACTAAGTAAAAAACGACTAGTATACCGAGGGCTACAAATTTTATATTTTCTTCTAACGCTGGAATTAGAGCCGCTACGTAGTTAGCAAAACCGAGAGCAAATAGAGCAATAAGAATATGGGTTATAAGAAGCAGGGCTAGAAAAAAGAAACCAATTTTATCACCAAGAACACGTTTACAATAGACATAAAGCCCCCCCGTTGCTGGCATCGCTGATCCCATAAAAACTACAGGCATTTGTTTTATCAATGAAAGCGTAGCAGAAAGGACAAAAGCGAAGGGCACAGCATAAGCAGTGAATTCAATACCTATGCCAATAAGTACCATTATACCTGAGCCAATTACCTGACCAAGAGCAATTGAAAAAACGTCCCAAAAACTCAGTGTTTTCTTTAATTTCATATAACTAATCTCATTACATTAGTGCTAGCGCATTATCAAAATCTACAATGATATCATCAACGTCCTCAATTCCAACCGAAACTCGTATCATTCCATTTGAAATTCCCATCTCAAGGCGTTCTTCTTCTGGAATATCGAGAAAAGCCATCAGAGCGGGTATTTGAGTTGTGGTACGAACACCCCCAAGACTTGCTGAGAAACAACACAATTCAAGATTATCTAATACTTTTAGAGCGCGGTTACCGTCTCCAACATCAAATGTTAGCATAGCTCCAAATTTTGGCATTTGTTTCTTTGCAATTTCATGCTGAGGGTGGGACACAAGTCCCGGATACCATACTTTTGTAACCAACGGATGACCTTCGAAATGCTTCGCAAGTTTTGCTGCAGACTGGCAGGCTCGTTCCACACGAACACTCAGCGTTTGAATGCCACGTGATAACATCCAGGCATTAAATGGTGCAATAGGTGCGCCAAGCTTAACCATAGTATTCCAACGGATCTGCTCAAGAAAGTCTTTTGGAAGCAATTCCGATTTCATACATATTGCTCCACCAATAACATCGCTGTGCCCACCAATAAATTTTGTGGCACTTTCTAATACAATATCAACACCATGGTCAAGTGGTCGCATCACATACGGGCTTGCAAAAGTATTATCGCACATGACAACTATACCTCGCTCATGGGCCATTTCCACCAATGGAGCAACCTCAGCTACTTTCATAGAGGGGTTAGCAATAGTTTCAAAGTAGAGAACCTTTGTATTATCGCGCAGCGCAGCGCGAACTGCATCCGCATCAGAAGTATCAACAAAAGTAGTTTCAATATTATAGTCAGTTAATCGATGATCAAGCATTTCATGAGTTGAACTATAAGTGGTCCAATCGCAAACAATGTGATCACCGCTTTTGAGTAGGCCAAGGAGCGCCACCGAAATAGCTGCCATGCCAGATGCAGTAGCCAAACATGCGTCAGCGCCTTCAATCATCATCATCTGTTCTTCAAATTGATACTCAGACGGGTTGCCACATCGACCGTAAATATTTACATCCTTGCGGGCACCATCGATTATGCGCTGAAAAATTTCGGCATCATATTGAAAGCTTGAAGACATGATAATTGGCGGGCTTATTGATTTTGTAGCCTCATCAGGAGGGCAATAAACCGCTTTACTATCAAACTTAAGATTCTGGCGCTTATCATTATCCATTTTAATTCCACTTTTAATTACTTTGATTGCCTTTATAAAATCAGATCTATGAATTTACAAGCAAACAATACAGCTATAATTCAATAATGAAGACTATCAAATTTTCATATTTTGATCTGTTATAAATATTTAAAATACTTTGATTACTCATTCGTATTTATTGCCTCTAAGGCATGGCGTAAATTTCCATTAACCTCATTTAAAAGAATACGGCTTTCACTTAGGTTTTTACCAAGGCTGATGAGAACAGCCGTTTTGATGTGCTTATCCGCTGCCTGCAACGCAAAAATAGCAATTTCTTGGGAACAATTTGTAATTTCACATACCATGTTAATTGCGCGTTTTTCTAATTTATCGTTGGAAACAATCATGTCCACCATCAAGCCCTTATAAACTCTGCCTAATTTTGTCATTATAGCCGTTGAAAGCATGTTAAGGATTGCTTTCTGTGTTGTTCCAGCCTTCATGCGAGTTGAACCAGCAATTATTTCGCTACCAGTTTCAACTAAAATAGGGTGTTTAGCATTTGCGAGTAAGGCAGTGTTGGGATTGTTTGAGATGCCAATTGTCAAAGCTCCAATACCATTAGCACGACTTACCGCACCCAGCGTATATGGAGTTGAACCACTTGCTGCTACTGCAATTACCACATCATTTATATTAAGGTTAATTTTATCCATTTCACGAGCGCCAGCATCCAGATTATCCTCTGCTCCTTCAACACTAACAGTCAGCGCCCCCATGCCACCAGCCATACAAAAAACTGTCCGTTCAGGAGGCCATGCAAAGGTTGGAGTTAGTTCTGCGCCATCCTGAACCGCAAGCCTACCGGATGTACCGGCCCCAACATAAACCATGCGACCCGAACCCTCCAACCTTTCGGCTGCAGCATTCGCGGCTTCTACTATATTATTAATCGAAACTTCAATCGCAGCGACTGCCTCGACCTGCCCCTGAAACATCGCTTTGATCATATCTTTCGTTGACCAGATATCAATATCTGAAAATATCTCACTTACCTTTTCTGTCATATCACTTTCACCATACTTCGCTTTAAACTAAACTCAACCAAATCAGCAATGTTTTAAAGATATTATAAATTGAGAGGTTAAATACATAAAAAAATTATATTTTATAAAATAAACCGGTCATTAGTTAGATTTTTTAATAGCCTTACATTCGTGTTTATTATCTGCTCTAATTTCTCTGGCCTTATGGAGTTTTTGATAACTTTCAATAAGTTTTAGATGCTTATCTAGCCCCTCTAGCTTCATGCTTGTTTTTGCAAGTCCAAAAAATTTAACATCACCCGTTATTGAGCCGAGTGCACTTTTTATCGTTTTACTTCCATACATTCTAGTCATGTTTGGCAGAAAATCAGTCACATCAAGATCCTCTTCTATTGTTATGTGTAAAAGAGCATCCAGGACTTGATAAAATAATATTCGCGTTACGGTATTATCGTTAAAATTTAGGAAGTTGAATATTAGTTCTTTTGCGGCCACAAATTGTTTTAAAGCCAAATGAATGAGAATTTTCAGCTCTCCAATATCCAACTTTCCCCAGACTGTATTTTCATCAAACTCGATGCCTATTAGACTTGAAATTACTGTATGGTTATCAAGGTCGCTGTCTTCTAATCGCTTAAGGAGGTTTTTAAGGGTCTCATCGTTAAGTGTATGAATATTAAGAATATCTGATCTAAATCCAAGAGATCTATTGTTATTATTCCAAATAAGGTCCTCAATTGGATAAATCTCTGAATAACTTGGCACCAGTATCCTACATGCAGTCGCCCCAAAATCATCATAGGTCGCTATATATACCTCTTTACCCATGCTGATCAAAATATTCATAAGTGTGTTATTTTCTTGTTCAGTAGTTCCTGAAAAATCCCATTCATAAAAATTATAGTCATACTTAGTACTAAAAAATTTCCAGGAAATAAGACCAGTAGAATCAATAAAATGGTCAACAAAGTTATTAGCATCCGATACAGCTAAACTATTAAAAGTTGCTGGCGGTATATCATTAAGTCCGTCAAAGCTTCTGCCTTGCAATAACTCGGTAAGACTTCGCTCCAAGGCTACTTCAAAATTTGGATGGGCTCCAAAAGAGGCAAAAACACCCCCTGTTTTAGGATTCATCAAAGTCACACAGATCACGGGAAATATACCACCTAATGATGCGTCCTTAACAATCACGGGAAAACCCTTATCTTCCAGTTCATTTATACCAGCAAGAATATTTGGATATTTTTTAAGAATGTCCATAGGTACGTCAGGTAAAATAATTTCTTCTTCAATAATTTTTTTCTTAACCGCTCGTTCAAAAATTTCTGCCAAGCATTGTACTTGCGCCTCGTAAAGGTTGTTTCCGGCACTCATACCATTACTAACAAATAAATTTTCGATGATATTAGAGGGAAAATATATAGTTTCTTGATCCGATTGTCGCACATATGGTAGTGAGCAAATTCCGCGTTGCGAAAGTCCTGAGTTTGTATCTACTAGATGAGAGGCTCTAAGTTCACCATAAGGATCAAATATTTTTAAGCAATGAGGATCTAAAATTCCATCAGGCAGTGCATCCTTAAGGCCTGGTTGAAACCATTTTTCATCAGGGTAGTGGACAAATTTACTTTTACAAATATCTTGTCCAAAATAATAATCGTTATAAAAGAAGTTACAGCTTGCTCGCTCGATATATTCACCCAAAGCTGAACAGAGCGCACTTTCTTTTGTCGCCCCTTTTCCATTTGTAAAACACATTGGAGAGATCGCATCTCGAATGTGAAGCGACCATACATTTGGGACAATATTGCGCCAAGAGGCAATTTCAATTTTAATACCAAGGTCCTTAAGAATTTTGGACATATTTGATATAGTTTCCTCAAGTGGAAGATCTTTACCTATTATAATTGTTTTTTCGTTATCCTTAAGAACCTCAAAATCCAAAAGTGTTGACGCTTTTTCAAGACTATTAACTGGTTCAATTTTAAAATCAGGACCCTGTTGAACAACTTTTTTAACGGTACATCGATCAACAGATCTCAGAATTCCTTCACGGTCATGTTCTGAAATACTTTCAGGCAATTCCACATCAATTTGAAAGGTCTGTTGGTATCTATTTTCTGGATCGATAATATTATTTTGAGAAATTCTAATATCATCAGTCGGTATTTTTCTAGCTAAACAATAAACTCGCACAAAGTAGGCTGCGCATAATGCTGATGAAGCAAGAAAATAATCGAAGGGACTTGGTGCAGATCCATCACCTTTATAGCGAATAGGCTGGTCTGTGATGACTGTAAAATCATCAAAATTCGCTTCAAGTCTTAGGTTTTCTAAAAATTTTACGGTAATTTCCATATGATTTTTCCTTCATGAGTGATCCTGTTTAATAGAAACACCTCTTTGATGTATTATATTGCCTTATTATATATGACGAATATTTTATCAAGACGGTTATTATATTTTTTGGACTTGTCTTGTATTAAATTCAAATTTTAATTTATTTCATTAAAATTGTTATAAAAAATTGCCCACGTCAAGATAAGCATCAATAACAGCATTTTCACCATCAACACCGGCAATTGAATTACCATGCTCCATGCCCATAACACCTCTATATCCTTTTTTATATATATGCTTAAAAATATTTTTGAAATTTATCTCCCCGGTTGTTGGCTCATTCCGTCCAGGTGTATCGCCAATTTGAAAATAAGCTATTTCTTCCCACGCTTGATCTATATTGGTAATCAAGTGACCCTCGCTTATTTGTTGATGATAGATATCAAAAAGTATTTTGCACGACGGACTATCAACAGCTTTACAGAGATAATAGGCCTGTGCTGCTTCTTTAAGAATAAGTCCAGGATGATCTTCATAATTATTGAGAGGTTCAATCACCATGATCAAGCCAGTATTTTCAAGAATCTCGCTTCCACGTTTTAAACATTCTAATAAATTTGCCATTTGATAATTTGGATGAATTTTCAGGTCAGCAACACCTGGAACGACAGTCACCCATTTTGCGTTAACACGTTTGGCCACCTCAACACTGTTTTTAATATCATTTATAAATTTAGATATATAATTTTTATCACCAAGCGACATTGTTGGGTTCACCCAATCAATATCACTCGCAATAAATACACCCATGGTCATATTATTATCAGCTAAAGCCTTTCCAATACGGTCCTGTTCGTTTATGGAACGCTTTACCAACCAATTATCTTCCCATGACCTAAATCCTTGAGAGGCTGCAAAGTTTATCTGATCAACAATATCATCACCAGCTAAGACCTTAAACATCCCTTCATGTGGGGCAAAGTTCATATCAAATAAATTTTTATTGCGTGCGTTACTAAAAGAATTAGATAACATTCCTGATGCCGCCAAAGCACTGGCGCCTAATAACATTTTTCGTCTTGATAATTCCATGGAATTACTACCTTTAACTTACAAAGTTCCTGATTTTAGTTTTTCAATAGCGTAGTTTGCAGCGCGTGCAGTTATTGCCATGAACGTAAGTGTTGGATTGACGCATGACGACGATGTCATACAGGCACCATCTGTAACAAAAACATTCTTAGCTTCATGTACTTGGTTCCATTTATTAACCACGGATTTTGAGGGGTCGCTTCCCATACGCGCAGTCCCCATTTCATGAATACCAAGACCAGGGCGCATTTCACCCATGGTACTTTTGACATTGGTTAAACCAGCAGTATTTAACATTTTTTCACCTTCCTCAATCATGTCTTTGACCAACTTAAATTCGTTTTCTTTAAATTCCACGTCAAATTTCACCTGCGGTATTCCGAAAGGGTCACTTTTAGATGACAACACCATTTTATTTTCTTTGTAAGGGAGACATTCGGCAAAGCCATATATAGTGAAGATCCAATCACTTCCAGGGGTATTTATTCCTTCTTTTAAAGATACGCCGAAACCCGGTGTATTTGCCGCGCGCTGTTTCCAACCCTCAGGCTTTGCACCACCCTGAAAATTATACCCGCGTAAAAAATCAACATCTTTATCATTTTTTTCATTAATATTTCTATAACGTGGCACATAAATACCAGTTGGTCGACGGCCTTTTTCAACTTTTCCTTTGGTATCCAATACAGTTCCCTGAATTCGCGTTCCCCACGTGTGATCCATTAAATAATTCCCAAGCGCGCCTGAGAACCCACCAAGTCCTTGAGGAGAAGCTTCTGAGGTAGAGTTCATCAATATTTGTGTTGAACCTATTGTCGAAGCATTAAGGAAAACAACTTTAGATTTAATTTTTTCTTTCTTTTTTGTCTTTGTATTGATAATTCGCACGCCTGTTACACGTTTTGTTTTGGGATCATATTCAAGTGATGACACTACAGCATTTGCTTGAATTGTAAGGTTTCCGGTTTTTGCCGCGGCAGGAAGCGTCACACTCACAGAAGAATAATAAGCACCGAAAGAGCAACCACCTACACACTGGTCCCTATAATGACAAGCCTCACGGTCCTGTTCTGGTTTTGCTTGGGTGATATTTGCAGAACGCCCAATAATAAGGTTACGGTCCTTAAAGTTATCTTCAATACCTTTTTTAACGATTTTTTCAGCATAATTAAGTTCCATCGCAGGCATAAATTCGCTGTCAGGTAGCTGCGGTAAGTTTTCATATGATCCCTGAACGCCTATAAATTTTTCAACATATGAATACCATGGTGCGATATCTTTATAACGGATCGGCCAATCAATACCGTGACCATCCTTTTTGTTGGCTTCAAAATCCAGATCACTCCAACGGTAAACTTGACGCCCCCAAACTAATGACTTCCCACCAACAGCACCGGGCCTTGCCCACATAAATGGGTTCTTACTATCATTGTCATAAGGCCAATCTTTTTCTTTTGCGTAAAAGTGCGGATTTAAATTTGAAACAAATGCTGAGTTTAGACCATATTCTTTTTTTCGTTCCCCAGGCAGTGCTTGATTACCGAATGGACGATCCCATGGTTCAACAAACTCATTGGTATAACTTTCTTTATGAGTTGTTGGCTCCCCTCTATCAATTACAAGAACTTTAAGCCCCGCTTCGCAAAATTCCTTTGCAGCCCAACCTCCGCTTGCGCCAGAACCAACTACAATCACATCAAAATCTTCACTATTTTTCATTTTTAATATCTCCGAATTTTCAATTATGAACAATATATTCAGCTCGTGTAGTGCTTCCCAAACTTACTAAAATCTACACTACCATCATAAATGCCGGGTATAGGGTCATAAATCAGTTCATTTTTAATGCCAACTTCTGATGTATAATAGCCAAGAATGGTAAGGCTTTTTAGTTGATCAAAGAAATCTCTACCTTCAAGAGGACGATTACCCCATAAAGCATAATCATTATGCAGCACTGAAACGCGGGCACTTTCACCACCGCGCCTTCCATCACTAATCGTGCCGGCAACATTTTGCTCAAGGTCTTCAAGGGTAACTATTTGTTGATTAACAGTACAATCTAAAAAGCTGTTATTAAATGAAGTTTTACAATGGTGATCCATATTGCGCAATCCATCAATAAATTCTTTTTTATCTTCATCTGTATACCAATCAGATACCATCATATCGATAAAGTTTGGAACACCCGCAGCAGCAGCACCAGGCGTATTAGTTTCAGGAATGATAAGCTCCGCTAGAATATCAATCATTTTACGCTCGAGAGTATTTAAAAAACTCTTTCTATTTGATGTCGCCTGTGTTTCGGCGCTTTTAGAATAGGCAGAAACGGCCAATATTATAGGTGAAGATGCAGCCAACCCCAGCGCAAGAGCTGTTCCTTGGAGAATATGCCGCCGTTTTAATTTCTGGTTCATTGAACTCTCCTTAGCAGATCCTGAAGTTAGGGTTACAACCTTATCGATAGGGGTTGCAGTTAATTCTTAGACATTAAAGTTTTCCTATTATTGATATATCTTCACCAGAATGGTAACCTTTATCTGCCCATCCCTTCTCATCGTATTCACTCATACATTGGTCAGCAAATGCAATCATTTCATCCATTTCTCCAGACCCAGTTGCACTAAATAATGCCGTCATTCGGATGATTTCATGGTTCCCAGCATAATTTCGCTCGTACAACTCATGACGTCCACCAAACTCGGTACCAATCGCGTCCCAGAGTAATTTCATAATTTTAATACGTTCCCGGTGGCCCATTCCATTAGAGCCCCGAACATATTTTGCTAAATATTTATCAATCTCTGGGTTTTCAAAATCTTTATTACTGGATGGTAGATAAATTAATCCAGACGCAACAATTTTTTCAATGATTGCTTTAATCTGAGGATATGCTTCTGTTGAAAAAATTCTGTAAGCAGAAGCAGCTTTCGAACTTGGCAACACAGCGTCTCCTACCCACTTATCTGGCGCCCCACACATTGCATCCGTTAGAGACCAAAATAAATTACGCCAACCTACAACTTCGCCTAACAGGACCTGAACACTACGAAAAGAATCTGTGCCAGAAGCCCGTAATGCTTTAGTTAAAAGACCAACCATAAAATCAAGCTTTACTGACATCCTGGTTGCCCCTTGGAATGTATAACCGTTGACAAAACCCGATTTTGGATAGAATTTTTTAATCATATCTATATCCCGGTGAACGAAGACATTTTCCCAAGGAATAAACGCATTATCGAACACAAATATAGCATCATTTTCGTCGAATCGTGAACTTAGTGGGTAATCAAAAGGGGATCCCGTAGCTGCTGCTGCCAATTCGTAGGATGGGCGGCAAATTAATTTTATTCCAGGCGTCCGCATATCAGCTATGAACATGATGGCCATGGATGGGTCATTAATCTCAGCAGACATGTTTTGACCAAGAAAATTATAATGCGTAAGTGCCGATGAGGTAGCAACAACCTTAGCACCAGAAACATATATCCCCGCGTCAGTTTCTTTATCAATTGATATGTAAACATCTTTGACATCATCCGCAATTTTGTTCCTATCGATAGGTGGGTTGACTAATGCGTGATTAATAAAAGGAACTGCCTCTTGTGATCGACCATACCAATGACGCGCGTTGTCAGCAAACTTTCCATAAAAATCAGAATTTGCCCCTAAGGTATTTGTAAAGCTAGCTTTATAATCAGGCGTCCTCCCCATCCAGCCATATGTCATCTTGGCCCATTCTTTGATGGCATCACGCTGAGCAAATAAATCATCACCATTTTTAGCGTAACGAAAAAAGCGGTGAGTATACCCCCCTGAACCAGTATCTGTTTCACAGGTAAGTATATCTTTTGTTTTCTTGTCGTGCAAAGCATCATATAATCGGGAAATAGAGTATGCTGAATTCCGAAATGCTGGATGTGTAGTCACGTCCTTAACACGCTCACCGTATATATAAACCTCTCTATCATCCTGCAAAGACTTGAGATATTCTTTACCAGTAAATGGACGTTTTTTTCCTTCTAGTATTTTTTCTGGCGCATCGTTATTCATCTTAAATACTCTCTTAAATTTTACTCCACTGACTAAGGTGGAAAAGTGAATTAATAATTATTTATTAAAATATGCTACCTTTATCATTTAATCAGTTAGCACTTGAAATATAATTTTTGTATATGTTTAGTGTTTGTAGATTGTGCTCGTGCAGGTACGTACACAATTCTTTCGATTTTCTATTTACGGCAAGGTCAAAGATATTAGTGTGCTCATCATAAGCACTTACTGATTTTACTTTAGTGTATAACTTTTTTTGTGACGTATCAGATGTAACATTACTACAAAACCTGAAACTAAACGACCTATAGCGGTCTAGGTTCTCCTCTATCATGCTATAAGTCTTCAATGCGACTTTATTTGAGGAGCCAGAAACCAGAGAAGTATGAAATTTTCGATGGTTATCTATCCAGTCCCTATTTACAGAATAATCAGCAGCAGGATCAAATGGCCGTTTCTTTTTTAGACGATAATAACTTAAAATTAAATTATCTTCCCAGTTATCATCCCTAGAAGATAAGGACTCTTTTATCAGCATTTTTTCAATAGTATTCTTGAGGGCAATAAGGTTGCTTACATCCTTAAGACTAATCTCAGATGCATAAAACCCTCTCTGATACCTAAACTCCACTATATTTTCGGCGCAAAGTTGAAATAAAGCCTCTCGAATAGGCGTCCTACCCGCACCAATTAACTCCATTATTGCTTCAATTTGTAATTTTTGACCAGGTGGGAAATCAGAATTAATTAACATTGAACGCAGTGTAACATATGCGCTTGAATTTTTATTTGCAGTTTGATCAATTACATGTGCAATTTGAGAATTTTTTATACTTTCCTCCTTTTGTTCTAAGTTAAAAGCACATAAATTTCTTAGTACAAATTTATCAATCAACTGACATATGTCAAATAAAATATATATTTGACATAAAATATATATTTTTATAATGTTGTTAAAAATCAGCCCAAATTTTTCGAGCAATACAGTTTACTAATAAGGATGGAATAAATTGACAAACACAAGCGTAGTACAAATTAATAAATTCGATAAGGAAATTGCACTTCAGAAAGATAAAACTGACCCAACATCCTACTTGACTAGTATGTTTGAATTACCAAGTGACATTATTTATCTATGTGGAAACTCATTAGGGGCAATGCCAAAAACTGTTCCACAAAAGATGAGTGAAGCTCTTAATCCAGGCTGGAGCACCGGATTAATTACCAGCTGGAATAATCTTGGGTGGCATAGACTTCCTCTAACACTGGGAGATAGATTGGCGCCTTTAATGGGAGCTGAATGTGGAGAGGTAATTGTTGCAGATTCGGTATCTGTGAATTTATTTAAAGTTTTAGTTGCTGCAATAAAAATGCGTCCCGGACGAAAGAATGTTGTAAGCGAAGCAAGTAATTTTCCATCAGATGTTCATGTTATCAAAGGAGCTCTCCAAAATTTCTTTCCAAGCATGGAGTTAAAGCTTGGCAAAGAGAGCGACCAGGATATTTTAAATTATATAGATGAAAATACAGCTGTAGTGTGCCTTACCCATGTAAACTATAAAACAGGTAGAATTCGAAATATGCAAAAAATTACTGATGCTGCTCATGAAGTAGGTGCATTAATAATTTGGGATTTGTGTCACTCTCTTGGAGCCGTCCCCGTTGATTTAAACGCTCATAATGTTGATTTTGCTGTAGGCTGCACATATAAATATCTTAATTCGGGTCACGGGAGCCCGGCTTATATGTTTGTAGCTGAAAGAAATATTCAAGATGCCCCAAACAGTCTTTCTGGGTGGCATGGACAAATGAAGCCATTCGATTTTGATATATCATTTACAGAATCCGATACAATAGAAAAATTTCGTTCTGGATCTCCTCCCCTTCTCGCACATCTTCCAATTGAAGAAAGTATTAAAATATATGAAACGATTGAGTTTTCCGAACTTCGTAAAAAATCTCAAGGTCTTACTCAATATTTTATCGAGTTAGTAGAGGGACAGTGCGAAGGTATGGGATTAGAACTTATCAGTCCAAGAGACCCAGAAGAAAGGGGCAGTCAAGTTTCCTTCACGCATCAGGATGGGTATCCGGTTATGTCGGCTTTGATCGACCATAAGGTTATCGGTGATTTTAGAGCTCCCAATATTATTAGGTTTGGGTTCTCAGCACTTTACAATACCTATGAAGATGTTTGGAAGGCTGCAGATATACTTTCAAATATTCTAAAAAAAGAAATTTGGAAAGAAGCAAAGTATTCCGTTCGAAAAGAAGTTACTTAAATAAAGAATGCCAGAGTAGTTACGATTAGGTAATATAAAGTAATTTAATTGGAAAATAAAATGATCGAAGAAAAGGTACTCACTGATAAGGCCAAACCACGGGGGAAATACCCCCACCTGAAACGTGCAGGTGATTTTATCTTTGTTTCTGGCGTCTCATCTCGCTGCAAGGACGGTACTTTCGAAGGAGCAATTGCAGATGAAATGGGTAACGTTGTTCTAGATATAGGAGAACAGACCCGTGCCGTACTTAACAATATTAATGATATTTTAAAATCCTCCGGTGCAAGCCTTGAGGATGTAGTTGATTTATCGACATTCCTTGTCAATATAAATGACTTTAAAGGTTACAATGAAGCATACGCTGAGTTTTTTGATTATGGAGGACCCACTCGGACTACAGTAGCAGTAGACCAGCTTCCGCACCCATTAATTTTAATAGAAATTAAGGTTACCGCATACAAGCCGATTTAATTTTATCCATATAAGAGGAGAAACATATGTCTATGATGCCCCCATTTAATTTAATGAAATGGATAGAGGATAATGCGGATAAACTTCAACCTCCAGTCGCTAATCATCAGTTTTACAAGGAGCAGTGGGAAAATTTTGTTATAATGATTGTTGGCGAAAATGCTAGGCCAGATTATCACGATGATCCTGGGGAAGAGTTTTTTTATCAGATCAAAGGTGACCTTACATTACGTCTTATTGATCCACTAACGCGAAAACGTGAAGATGTGATTGTTAAGGAGGGTGAAATGTTTTTACTGCCTGCCCATACTCGCCATTCACCACAAAGACCCACTAATTCAGTTGGTCTTGTTATCGAAAGATATCGTCAACCTGGTGAAATCGATGCATTAGAATGGTATGACGAGGATGGGTTTATTGAGTTTCGTGGCGAGTTCACTATTACAGATATAGAAAAAGATCTTGGCGACGTAATTGAAACTTGGAAAAAATGGTCTCAAGATCCCGAGCGAACCATTCCAACAACTTATCGTGCCGGAAGGTTGGCAGAGTGAGCGCATTATCAACAGATGAAGATAAAGCTTGGTCATCAAAACTAACTTATATTCTAGCCGCAGTTGGATCCGCAGTTGGTGTTGCTAATATTTGGAGGTTTTCTTATGTCGTAGGCGAGAATGGAGGCGGTGCATTTGTCTTTATTTATCTAGCGGCAGTATTATTATTGGCGACCCCAATATTAATAGCTGAACTATTAATTGGTCGGCGTGGGCATGCGAGCCCGCCTTTGGCCATATTAAAGGTTGCTAAAGAAGCCGGAAAAAGCACAAGGTGGAAATATATGGGCCTTGTCGGTGTTTTTGTATCTATAGTCGTTTTTTCAATCTATTCAATCATTGGTGGTTGGACACTTGCATACAGTATGAAAGCCGCAACAGGATATTTTGCTGGGCAAGATGCCGCTACAATACAAAGTTTTTTTGGTTCTCTTACTTCAGATGTTTTAGTTATATTTAGCTGGTCTAGTTTATTTCTTCTTATAACGGTGTGGATATCCTCTAACGGTATTAAAGGCGGTATCGAAAAGGCCGTGAAAATTTTAATGCCTCTTCTATTCCTTATGATGATCTGCCTTGTCATTTATTCTGCTATTTACGGTGAATTCATGAGAGCGTTAATCTATTTATTTACACCTGATTTTTCCAATGTAACTGGCAGTACGGTAATTCAAGCATTTGGCCAAGCATTTTTTTCACTGGGAGTTGGTGTAACCAACGCTATGGCGTATGGTGCTTATATTAGCAAAAAAACCTCTATCCCTCAGTCATCCTTAATTATTGCTGGTGCGGATACAACAATTGCTATTCTTGCTGGATTAATCATTTTTCCAATTATTTTTGCGTTTAATATAGAGCCAACAGAGGGAACTGGGCTCGCCTTTATTGCTTTACCAATTGCCTTTAGTGGTATGAGTGGTGGGTTCTTGTTTGGCGCAGTATTCTTTCTTTTATTATTTTTTGCGGCACTTACCTCTGCGATCAGTATGATGGAACCTGCTGTTTCATGGATAAGAGATAAAACTGGCTGGAATAGAAAAAAATCCGCTTATTTTTCAGGTTTCTTAAGTTGGATATTAAGCATACTGTCCGTGCTTTCATTTGGTATTCTATCCGGCTATTATCCCTTGGATTTTATTAGTGTTTTTGAAGAAAAAACTTTCTTTGAAGTTTTTGATTATATGGTTTCATCTGTAATGATGCCCCTGGGCGGTATATTTATTGCCGTGTTTGCTGGATGGACCTTAAATAAGAGTATCACGAAAGATGAGTTTTCAATTGCTCATGGAGTTGTTGGCTATAAAGTGTGGCGCTTCTTGCTGAGATACTTTGTGCCCGTTCTTTTACTAATAGTTATGATTACAAGCCTTTGATATTTAGCATTATGGAGAAATTAGAATGGATGTAATTAAACAACCAAAAGGTATTTTTAATACTTTTATAATATTATCAACAGTATTTTTATATGGATGCTCAAATACAAATGAAGAAATACAGCTTTTAAATGCTGAGAAAAGACCAAATATATTACTCATAGTAGCTGATGACTTAGGTTATGCTGATTTAGGAGCTTTTGGTGGAGAAATCAATACACCGAACATAAATAGTATAGCCGATGAAGGTCTATTGATGACTAATTTTTACACTGCTTCTACCTGTTCACCCACACGCGGTATGTTACTCACTGGGACTGATCATCATCTTGTTGGACTAGGAAATATGAATGGCCGATTGGATACTAACCAATTGGGTAAAAAGGGCTATGAAACATATCTTAATGAAGATGCCGTTACGGTATCAAGTTTACTTAGAGATAGCGGTTATCATACATACATGACAGGTAAATGGCACTTGGGATATGAACCAGAATTTCAACCACAGAGCCGCGGCTTTGAAAAATCATTTGTTTTATTACAAGGAGGAGCAAGTCACTTTAACGATCGTATTGGTGTTTCTCGTGACTATTCAGCGGATTATATAGAGAATGGCAAGCAAGTTTTATTACCAGACAATTTTTACTCTTCTAATTATTACACAGACAAAATGATTAGTTACCTTGAGGAAGATATTAATGACGATAAACCATTTTTTGCATACCTTGCTTATACTGCACCTCATTGGCCATTGCAGGTTCCGGATGAAGACATGGATCTTTATAAAGGGTACTACGACCTAGGATATGAGTATGTTAGGCAAAACCGGATTAAAAAATTAAAAAATCTTGGAATTATAGATGAAACTACTATAGCAAGTATGGCCCCTGATTATATTAAAAATTGGAACAGTTTATCTACAAAAGACAAAAATCTTGAAATAAGAAAAATGGAAATATTTGCCGCTATGGTCGATAATCTAGATCGAAACGTAGGGCGCGTTATTGAATATTTAAAAGAAACAGGCCAGTACGAAAATACATTTGTTTTTTTTATGTCCGACAACGGAGCGGAGGGTAACGATGTCAGTCAAATTCCTGGCAATAAAGAATGGCTAGTTGAAAGATTTGACAACAGTCTCGAAAATATGGGTAAACGAGATTCTTATATTTATCAAGGCGCTGAATGGGCTAGAGTTAGTTCAACGCCATATCTTGATTTTAAAACATTTGTTTCTGAAGGGGGTATAAAGGCTCCCGCAATTTTAAAATATCCAGGAATTTCTTACAAGGGAGTTATTGATAGGGAAATATTAACGGCAAAAGATATTACCCCAACTTTTCTTGAACTGGCAGGTGTCGCCCATCCAGGCACGGAGTATGATGGGAGAAAAGTATATCCAGTTACAGGCAAGTCTGCACTTCCTCATCTAAATAACATGAAGAAAGAAATACATAGTTCTGAGGATTTACATGCTTGGGAATTTTTAGGAAGGCAAGCTGTAAGAAAAGGCAATTGGAAAATGAAACTTCAAGACCAGCCATACGGAAAAGGAGAATGGGAACTTTATAATATTTCAAAAGATCCAACAGAAAATAACAACCTATCTGCCAATTATCCTGCAAAAATCAAAGAGCTAAAAGATGATTGGGAAGAATATAAAGTTAAAAATAATATAATAATGCCTATAAATGGCGAAAATACATATGCTCTACCCAATTAGCTTAATTAATGGATAAATAAAATAAGATTGCTTTAATTAATGTGAACTAGGCCCTTCAGCACCAATCCCCGTCATAGACCTGACAAAGGGTTGAGATGATCGCCACCACCCTGTATATGTGTTAACGAGAAAAATTTATATATGAGTAAGCAGCAATGAGCAATATTACAAGAAGGAACTTCGTCAATGGTACTTTAATGGCGGCAGGAGCTTCCGTGCTTCCTATAGGTGTTGCTAGCCAAGCGGTTATGGCTGAACTCGTGCCGTCCTATTATCCACCCGCTAGGACTGGACTTCGTGGTAGCCACCCAGGATCAAATGAACATGCTCACGCTCGCGCATGGGGCGGGCAGTCGGATTGGGGGTCAAACACGAACTTAAATGAAGAATACGACCTTGTCGTCGTCGGAGGTGGTATCAGTGGATTAGCGGCTGCTTACTTTTACCAAAAAGAACATGGAACAGATAAAAAAGTACTCATTATTGATAACCACGATGATTTTGGCGGCCATGCCAAAAGGAATGAACATAATATCGATGGTGATACCCGAATAGGATTTGGTGGCTCAGAGTCCTTAGAGGGTACGAGTGACTATAATGAGGTCATGTTGAATCTTTTAAAAGATATCGGCGTTGATCTGGAATTATTTAGTGATGCCTATGATGTTGATTTTTATAAAAGACATAATTTAGGAGCCTCCACCTATTTTAATAAACGAATATTTGGCGAAAATAAAGTCGTGAAGCATCCTTTTTGTGGCTACCCTGCATTTATCGAAGGGCTTTTACGTTCAAAGTTATCGATGGAAAAAGCCGTTGAACAAACCCCTTTGAGTAAAAAGGGTAAAGAACAATTAATGCGCGTCTTAAAAGGCGGCGAACATGTGCTTGATGTACCCAAAGAGGATTTAAAAGAATACATCCACACACATTCCTATTTTGATTATTTGACTAATACTTTGGGTGTTGATGATCCGCTTGTTTTAAGAATGGCACGACATACTTCTATTGATTATACCGAGGGTGGCACAGATACATTAAGCATTGCTGAAGTTCTAGAAAGTGGCCCACTGGGTATTGATCCCTCAATTTCATGGAAAAATGCAATTGGCGATGGTTCAGATCAAACATACTTAAGGAAAGAAGGTGATACCTTTTCATTGGAAGACCCTTACATTCACCATTTTCCTGATGGCAACGCCACCATTGCACGTTTACTTGTGAAAAAAATGATCCCAAATGTTGGCCCCGGAACAAATGCGCAAGAGATTATATTATCGAAATTCGATTATGGCGAGCTTGATAAACCAAACAATAATGCACGAATTAGATTAAATAGCACAGTTGTGAATGTAGTCCACGACGGCTCCCCACATAACGCGAGCGGGGTTTATATAAAATATATCAACAATAATAAATCCTATCAGGTCAAAGCAAAGGGCGTCGTGATGGCATGTTATAATATGATAATACCTCATATTGTCCCCGGTCTTCCCCAAGATCAATATATTGCTTTGCGGAGCCTCAATAAAGTACCATTGCAATTATCTACTGTTGGTGTCAGAAACTGGCGAGCCATGAAAGAATTAGGCATCGGCATGGTCATGTGTCCAGGCAATATGCATCAGGCCGTCAACTTGGACTTTCCAGTAAGCATTGGTGATTATAAATATACAAAGTCGCCAGATGATCCGTGTATCCTGCATATGAGAAGCGCACCCCTTGGTGAAACTATTGGTGCACCAGCCATTGAACAGTTTAAAGAAGTCAGATACCGAATGCTCGGCCTAAGCTTTGATGATTACGAGCAAGAAATCAGAGAACATTTGAGTGGTATGCTCCCAAAAGAACTGTTTGATTTCGATAGAGATGTTCAGAGCATAATGATAAATAGGTGGGCGCATGGATATTCTCATGGTGACCCGGGTGATGTTGGACGACAGCCATTCGGTCGAATTACTATCGCCAATAGCGACGCCAACGATACATCGCTTGTTCAAAGTGCAATCGAGCAGGCTTACCGTGCAGTTAAGGAACAAATGTGATAATAATTATCTGCAAATTTTTTATCTTTAACTTTCTCTTGATAACCATTTTTTTTTCTAATGCTTTGGCCGGTATTGCTCATACGAACGCGATAGAGCTCTTAACTGAATATTCTGGTAAAGATGCAACAAAGTACCAACAATATTTTCAATATTCCGAAAAAGCAAAAATCGTCAATATCGAACTACATGCATCTGGTACCAAAGCTATGACAGCTAGATACACCGATGAGCCCTTGCCCTATGATTGGGTCAATAATATTTTAAAAATTGAAACGGCAGATGACTTCTTAGGTATGTCGGGGGTTGCTACTTATTCCGTGAAAGGCTTTAACGACTTTCACTTTCAAGAAATGAAAACTGTAACCAAATTGCTCAAGAACCTTAAAACTCTTGATCCCGTGGAGGTTAGAGCGGCCTTAATGGAAAAGCGACCTGATTTAAGCGACGAAGCGCTTTCAGCTATTGATATTGCCCTTTGGGACCTGGCTGCACGCAAAGCGGGGCTTCCTCTCCATAGAATGCTTGGTTCCAAGCGCAATGAGATCAAAGCATACGCAAGCATCCCATTCTATGAAACGATTCCAGAACACCTTGCCGCGGTAGACAAATATATGAAACTTGGGTTCAAGACATTTAAATTTCATATCTGGGGCCGGATAGAAGAAGACGCAAAGCTCGTAAAGTCAGTTAATGATAAATTTGCTAACACAGAATATCGTTTCATGCTCGATATCGAGAATGCCTATGACTATGATGGGGCCATACAGCTTGGTAATATGCTGGATAAAAAGTTGTTTATCTGGCTCGAGGCTCCTATCAATGACAAGCTTTTTGATCAATATAGAGATCTTAAAAATGCACTTACCATGTCACTTATCCCAACAGGCTACCAATTCTATTCAGCTGATTTTATACGCCATGGCATAAAGAATAATGCATGGGATGCGGGTAGGTTCGACGTTACCGTCGTTGGCGGGTATTCGCAAGCACTAGAGCTGATGATCATTGCCAATGATGCAAAACTTCCAATCGAAGTGCAGAGCTGGGGCCCCACGCTGTCTCAAGCTGCCAACCTCCACCTGATACTAGCTAACGAACGAACCACTTTTTTCGAAGCACCGACACCCAAGGAGGCTTTTGAGTTTGGAATGAGCAACGGTGACATGTTAAATGAAGGGAAAATTATTGCTCCAAAAGGCTCTGGCCTTGGTATAAAAGTTGATTGGGATAAGTTAAGCACAGCTGATTTCTATCGCTCATCAAATTAGAAATTCGCAGTTTACACCAACTCTAGTAATTAATAAATGTTAGCTAAAGATCGTTGAAAAATAATGTAATAAAAGAGAAAAGCAAGTAGAAATATGATGAATACAAACTCTAATAAAAATCAACGTAATATAGTTGTAGTTGGAAGTATCAACTGTGATCAGACGGCTTATTTAAAGAATTTTCCAAAGATAAATGAGACTGTTTTTGCCAATAATTCGCAATTATCTCTAGGTGGTAAAGGATTAAATCAAGCTACCGCAGCAGCTCGGTTGGGTGGAAAAGTTACAATGATCTCCTGTGTAGGCAATGATGTTTTTGGTGATTTGGCAAAAACTTATTTAGAAGAAAACCAAATCAACCAAGAATACATAAAAGTGTCGGACGATATCGGAACCGGTACTGCCACAATTTATGTAACGGACAGTGGCGAAAATATGATAGCTGTTACAGCGGGTGCCAATGCTTGCCTCTCTCCTGAATATATCCGAGAACACGCTGACGTAATTAGAGCAGCTGATATTCTAATAGTACAGCTTGAACTGCCGCTTAATACTGTAAAAGAAGCTTTAACTATAGCAGCTGATGCAAATGTTTTTACAGTACTTAACCCTGCACCCGCAAGTGATAAAATTATCGATTTATTAGAATTATCTGCAGTCATTACACCTAATGAAACAGAGGTTGAGATTCTCACAGGTATATATCCAGACAACGAAAGTACGGCTAAATTAGCAGTAGTCGAATTAAAAAAAATGGGCGCAAAGATAGTTATTATTACCATGGGTGATAAAGGGTATTATTTATCTACAGGTAAAACCGATACTTTTGTACCCTCTTTACCAGTAATAGCAGTCGACCCAACAGGCGCTGGGGATGTTTTTAACGGAGCATTTTCAACGGCTATAGCCAATGGTTTGAAAATTGAAAATTGCGCTCAATTTGCTTCTGCTGCAGCTGCACTATCAGTTACAAAAAAAACGGCACAAGATGCAGCACCTACAAGACAGCAAACGGAAGATTTCCTAAAATTAAATAAAATCGAGATAGTATAATGTTAAAATTTATTTCTATACCTAGTTTTTTAATTCTTTGTTTTTTTATTACATCATGCGGTACCGAGGTAGAAAAAATAGCAATAGATAATAGTCAAAAAGATGTACGCCCGAAAATTGCGTTGATTATGAAGTCTTTAGCAAATGAATTTTTTGTAACTATGGAAGAAGGCGCTTTAGCTCATCAAAAGGCGAATGCAGATAAGTATGACTTGATTACAAATGGCATTAAAAACGAGACCGACCTTGCACAACAAGTTCGTCTAATTGACCAAATGATATCTGTCGGCGTTGACGCAATCGTAATTGCACCTGCAGATTCTAAAGCCATTGTTCCGGCACTTTCTAGAGTTAAAGATGCGGGGATCGTGATCGTCAATATAGATAACAGATTAGACGAGAACATATTATTACAATACGGATTGAGCGTGCCATTTGTTGGTCCCAACAATTTTAAGGGTGCTCAGGTTGTTGGTGAATATTTGGCAACAAAACTTAATAAGGGCGCACAAGTGGCAATCATTGAGGGGGTTCAAACTGCATATAATTCTCAAAGGCGGGTGGCCGGTTTTAAAAAAGCCATGGACTTAGGTGAAATGGAAGTAGTTGCGCAGCAAAGTGCTGATTGGGATCAGACTAAAGCAGTAAATATTACCTCAGCAATTCTAATCCAATACCCTGAAATTGAAGCAATCTTATGTGCTAACGATAGTATGGCACTCGGTGCTGTTGCGGCAGTGAAGCAAGCAGGGTTGAGCGAACGTATTAAAATAGTAGGGTTCGATAATATCTCGGCTGCTAAGGAATTAATAGCCCTTGGCGATTTGACTGCTACTGCAGATCAACATGGAGACCTTCTGGCAGTTTATGGGATTGAATACGCGATTGAACTGCTAGACTCTGAAGGTGGTCTTCCTGATAAATCAACCACAGTCGATTTAATAACTAAAGAAACGCAGGGGATGCAATAAAGTTTATGTCGGAAGTTCTACTTACTATCAATGATCTACATAAATCATTTTCTACACCGGTTTTAAAGGGGATTAATTTGTCTTTTATGCGGGGCGAAATTCATTCGATTATTGGTGAAAATGGAGCAGGTAAGTCGACATTGATGAATATTTTAACTGGCCAACTTTATAAATGGGAAGGATCCATAATATTCGAGGAGCAAAACTATTCTCCTACAAAACCATCAGATGCACAACTATTTGGGATTTCAAGTGCAGCTCAAGAGTTGAGTATTATAGGAACTTTATCAGTTGCAGAAAATATACTATTAAGAAAGTTACCTAATAAATTGACTTTTGTTTCAACGTCAGAACTTGAAGGGAAGGCACGATATTTTCTCGACCTGATAGGTTTAGAGCATATTGACGCAAGTATGCTGGCGGAACATTTAACACTGGGAGAAAGCCAGCTATTAGAGCTTGCAAAAGCATTAGCGATTAAAACATTCACTGAATGCAAATTACTTATACTGGACGAGCCAACTGCTGCACTATCTGGTCCGCAGGCAGATAAATTACATAGTATTATCAAAGGTTTATCTGATGATGGAGTAACAATTATATATATCAGTCATAGATTAGAAGATGTGCGACAGATCTCTGATAGGATATCCGTTATGCGTGACGGAGTAATTGTTAAGTCCTCAAGCGCTTCAAACTTATCAATAGACAATATGATTTCAATGATGTCAGGCAAACCGTTTTTAGGACGGAGTGATAGGAATGATAATCAAATTTATGAGCTAGATTCTATACTAGAAATAAATGGCATTACCAATAAGTATTTTCAACACCCTATAAGCTTTAAAAGTCGTAAGGGTGAGATAGTCGGAGTAGCTGGTCTCGCTGGTTCCGGAAGGACAGAATTATTGAAAGCGCTTTTTGGCCTTTCATCAATTAATACTGGTACTATCTCGCTTATAACTAATGATAGTTCTGAAGTGATTAAAAATTCACGGCAAGCTGTCAAGCTCGGGATAGGGTATTTGTCAAAAGATCGAAAAAAAACGGGTATTTTAGCTGGACAATCTTTGGCAATGAATTTGACGCTCCCAGGACTATCGCTAATTTCTTCTACGGCTGGAATAATAGACAGTAAAAAAGAGTTAGAGGTAACTCAGGACTTTATTTCAAAGTTAGCAATAAAGTGTACTGACAATACTCAATCGATCGAATCTTTAAGCGGCGGTAATCAACAAAAAGTATTATTGGCTAGATGGCTGCATTGCGATTCAAAAGTATTGCTACTAGACGAGCCAACGCGCGGTGTTGACATAAACGCCAAACACCTAATCTACAATCAGTTAAATAATCTAAGGCAACAGGGTAAATCCATTATTATTGCTTCCAGCGAGATAGAGGAACTAACCAATATATGTGATCGAATAATAGTACTTTCAAATTTTAAATTGGTTAAAGAGTTTAAAAAGGAGTGTTGGTCCAAAAATGAAATTTTAACTGCAGCATTTCAAGAATTTACAACGTCTAAGTCTGTGGTGAACCCACAAAATATAAGTAAAAATAGAGAGAGCAATCATGTCTCCAATTAAGCAGTTTCGCCAGCATATTGACCAATATTTCATCGTGGCAAGTCTTATCATTTTAATTTTATTTTTCGGCATGCTTTCAGAAAATTTTTTATCTCTGACAACACTGAGTACAATATTAAATCAATTACCATCTCTTATTGTTGTTACAATTGGAATTACTTTAGTATTAATCGTCGCAGATATAGATTTATCAGTTGGTTCTGTGTTGGGCCTAAGCGCTGCAGTGGTTGGTATTTCCGTTGTTGGCCTTGGACTTCCTTTGCCTATAGCGTGTTTTTTAGCGCTAGCAGCAGGTGCAACATGTGGATTAATTAATGGTTTCTTATCAAGCTATTTTGGATTGCCTTCATTTATTGTTACACTTGGGATGTTAGAAATGTCTCGTGGTGCCGCCTACATGACTACGAACTCACAAACTATTTTTATTGGGCCTGATATTCAATTTATTGCCTTGCCAATTTCAAACACAGGCGTTTCACCTGCATTGGTGATCGCTTTAATGATCGTGTTTATAGCCCATTTCATTTTAAATAAAACTGTATTTGGTCGATATATTGTTGCCGTAGGAACAAATGATAAAGCAGCTAGAATGAGTGGGATCGATACAAAATATTATAAAGTGGTTGTTCTTACTTTGTCTGGTTTACTTGCAGGCTTAGGGGGTATTTTCAACGCGGCTTATTTAGGTGCAGCTGATCCCAATGCAGGAATTGGTTTGGAACTATCGGCAATAGCAGCTGCGGTTATTGGCGGCACAAGTCTAATGGGGGGGAGAGGTTCGATTATAGGAGCCCTGGCGGGGGTATTGATAATTGCAGTATTACAAAATGGTTTAGCTCAAATCGGCGTAGCCGAGCCTTCTAAAAGAGTAATTACGGGCGCGGTTATAATCGTGGCCGTTCTATTTGATCAATGGAAAACGAAGAAAGGTGCACTTAATTAATACATGCATTTTCATAATTTAAACTCCACAGTGTTTAAGGAACAACTCGAATGATAAAGAAAGATCTTATTAGCCGTCGAGGGGTCTTATTAGCCCCACTTGTTGCCGCATTTCTCCCTTTGTTGACTTCATATGTTAGTAGCAAAGAGATGCCAAAAAGAAAAATAATTTTAGATGTTGATACAGGCGTAGATGATGCAGCGGCAATTCTGATTGCAAATATTTCCACAAAAATAGACTTACTGGGGATAACTACGGTTTCAGGAAACACAAGTTTATACAATGCAACGCGCAATACTCAATTTATTAAAAATAAGTTTGATATTAAGGCACCAATTATTAAAGGTGCTGATAAACCTATAAATGGAATATTGGTAGATGATAAGAAATTTCACGGTCATGATGGCCTTGGTGATGCTTATAATATGGATGATGTTGATTTAAGTGCTGTGGAGGCAGATGCGCCAGATTTCATAGCAAAAAATGTACTTTCTAATCCAGGGGAAATTACAATTGTTTCGGTTGGTCCATCAACTAATTTGGCCTTGGCTCTTAAGCGGTACCCAAAGATAAAGAAGGACGTTCATTCAGTGGTTATGATGGGTGGTGCAGCAGGTTTAAATGGAGATATGGGTAATGTATCCCCTGTGGCCGAGTTTAATGTATTCACTGATCCGGAAGCTGCAGATATAATTTTAGGGGGTGATTGGCCAGTAACAATGGTAGGACTCGATGTCACTTATTCAGCGCCAACAAATGATGCGTTTTTTAATAAACTTATAGATGTAGGTGGTGAGGCAGGAAAATTTATAACAAATGTTAATCAATATTATATTTCATCATATGAGGAAGAAAGGGGCGTTAGAGCTTCTAACCAACATGATGCAATGGCATTAATGTATTTACTGCATCCTGAAATATTTACGGTTGTAAGAGGAAAAGTTAAAGTTTCTACAGAAAGTATTTTTTCACGAGGTCAAACTATTTTTTGTCCCGAGAATCACGGATTTGCAACGAAACCTGGCTGGATTGAACGCCCAGTACAAAATGTTTGTGCGACAGTAAATAAGCAAGCCTTTTTGAATTTATTCACGCAAACGATCAGTAATTATAATAATACTTAAAAGTAGTTCAGTTAGTATATCAGGATAAGTCGAAAAAAGTGGTGCCGCTAGAGAGAATCGGACTCCCCACAAGGCATGCAAACATGAATTGATATAACTAATTGTTATTAAACAACTTACCTAAAAAAGTGGTGCCGCTACAATTGGTTTTTGGTAGCAGCTTTTGGTACCACTTTATCACCACTTAAATAAAGCAATTTGAGAGTCTGCTTTGGGTCGTTAGCGGTCATTCGCCATAATTATCAATTACCGCAATCACAGCACGCTCTGAGTGTCTGCTTTCGACCCAAAGCGGACGTTAGCGGACAGCCTTTTTGACCAATCCTTTCAAGTGATGTAAGCTCCAATTAACTCAGGGGAAAAATATGAAATTTCTTACCAAGATTAAATTTCCGAAAGTGTTTTTATTGCTTTTGGCTGTAACTGCTTTTGTTGGGGTTGCGGTCGACTATGAAACAAGCGGTGTCCTTGCACAGGAAGCGCAGCCAAGTTTAGTTCGCATTGAAAAAGAAAGTGAGTGGAAGAAAAGTTTGGGTGAAATGGTACCTTATGAAGAATTCGCACCTTATGGGTCGGAAGACAATGATCTGATCGGAGCTGAGTATAAATATTATTCTGGTTTTGGCGGACAGTTTGAAGTGGGTGTCTGGGAAAGTTTGCCCGGCACTACGATCGTCAAAGATTTAAATTATGAAGAATTGATATACATTCTAGAGGGCAGCATGACCGCGATAGACCATGAGGGAAATATCCAGAATTATGGGCCTGGTGAAGGTCTAGTAATGCCGAAAGATTGGGCGGGGACACACACTGTTAACGAAGATGGCATACGTGCGATATTTGCAGCCTACAAGCTTGACCCAAAAGCAGATGCAAACTCTGAAATGGTTCGACTTGACCGGGAAACCCTCGCGGGTGAGAGGTTTGGTGAATTTCAACCGTTTGATCCTGATGTAAGTTATATAATGGCTCGCGATCACGAGTTTTATAAAAGTAAAGACGGTAAATATTCTGTCGGTGTATGGGAAGTTCAACCGGGTCAGGTGCACTTTGTAGACTTTAATTATGCAGAATTGCATTACCTACTTCAAGGTGAAATCGTAATGACCAGTTCTGACGGAAGTTCGCAAACCTACACAGCAGGTGAAGGTGTCGTGATACCAAAAGGTTGGAACGGCACAGCAATGGTCTCAGAAAGTGGGGCGCGAATGATCTGGAACTGGTATCTTCATGAGTAAAAAATGGTAATAGGAAGTAACACTACTTTTAATCATTTGCAGCTGAATGGCTGGCGCTTGCTTGGCTGGATAAGTTTGGGGAACACGCTTTTGGTAGCGGCTCTCTTTATGGCAAACAGCGCCAACAACCCCGCCCATATTTCTGATATGATAGCCAATTCAGTGCGCGTGTCTGTTCCATGGCTTTATGTCGCTTTTGCCGCCTCATCACTGTTGATTTTATTTCCAAATAATCTGACAAAATGGATCATGAAAAATCGGAGATATATAGGGCTCTGTTTTGCCGCCGGTATGATGTGGCAGCTCTTTTTTATTGTATGGTTGGTTTTTGGTTATAATGATTATTATATGGAGGAAAAATACTCATTCCACGCCTTGGTTGAAGAGATACCGGGATATCTAATTCTGTTTGCATTGATCATTACGTCATTTGTCGCGGGCCGTAATATACTCACTGGTAAACAGTGGCGCATACTCCACAAGATTGGCATCTACTTTTTATGGGCTGTTGTATTTAGCGCTTATTGGTACGAATTATATTATTACAATGATATTCAGATCATCGATTATATTTATTACTGGATGGGGATTGGTGCGTGGCTTGTCCGTATTGTGGCGTGGGCAAAAAAACGCGGATCACATAAACAATATAAAATGGCTTCTGGTAAACAAAGTCCATTGCCATTGGTTAACATCATTGCTGCGCTGTCATTTACAGTAATAGGTTTGGCTATGATTTTTTCTGGTGAAATATGGGCATCGGTGGTCATGCGCTTTACCTCACAATTATTCATGCACGAATGGCTTGAACATTTAATGGCGCTTATACCTGTGCTTCCGTTTTATGTCGCTGCGTTAGCAGCAAGCACCAGACAGAGGGTAAATGGGTATCTACTAAATACTTGACTTGGCTAGTATGCCTTACTCTTCTTGGCGGCTCGAGATGGCTACTTGCTCACTTCAATGAAATTAACTTATTGAATGTCCGCTTTGGGTCGAAAGCAGACTCTCAGAATTAGCCAAAATATCTCCCATTTCCCCAAAATTCCAATTCTTATAAATAAACGCATACACACTCAAAATGACTTGGTGCGGTCAATGTTAAGGCACCCCATTTTATCACCACTGGCATATACAACAGAAATACATTCGACGTAACTTTTTGATGTAGGTGTATTTTAACAATAAAATGGTGCCGCTAGAGAGAATCGGACTCTCGGCCTCGTCATTACCAATGACGCGCTCTACCACTGAGCTATAGCGGCTATGTAGAAATATAGGATAAAAGCTTAAGTTGGGCGCAGAAAATGACATAACACTCTCTTATTCGCAAGTCTAATTAGTATTTAATTGCGGTTTTTTTAATATCCCCTTAAAAAGGTCATAATGTTTGTTAAAATGACTGATAATGTAAAATGACCCAAAACAATCAAAACTCTAAATCAAATAATAATAAAGACAAAACAGAGCGTTTGTCAGAGGCCTTACGAGACAACTTGAAACGACGTAAGGCTCAGGTTAGAAAAGCTACAAATACTGAAAGTAAGGAAGACTAATAATGGCTATTATGTCCGATAGATGGATAAGGGAAAAAGCACAAAACCATAATATGATTGAACCATTCGAAGATAGGCAAAAAAGAGATGGTGTAATCTCTTATGGTCTCAGTTCATACGGTTATGATGCCCGCGTCTCTGAAGAGTTTAAAATCTTCACCGACGTAGATTCCGTAACTGTAGATCCTAAAGACTTTAATACTAATAGCTTTGTCGACCGACCAGGAAAAGTATGTATCATCCCTCCAAATTCATTTGCTCTGGCACGAACCGTTGAATATTTTCGTATCCCAGAAGATGTCCTTGTAATTTGTCTCGGTAAATCTACCTATGCAAGATGCGGCATTATCGTTAATGTTACTCCGCTTGAGCCTGGCTGGGAAGGTCACGTGACTTTGGAATTTTCAAACACAACGCCACTACCTGCCAAAATATACGCCAACGAAGGCGCCTGTCAGTTTCTATTTTTCGAAGGAAACGAGCCATGTGAAGTGCCTTATAACAGTCGTGCTGGTAAATATATGGGTCAGACTGGTGTTACTCTGCCTAAACTTTAGAGATTTAAATTGGATAGAATAGCAATTACAGGCGGATATCGCCTAGAAGGAGAAATTCCCATTAGTGGCGCAAAAAACGCGGCTCTGCCGCTTATGTGTGCCAGTTTGCTTACTAAGGATCCATTCATTTTATCTAACTTGCCTCAACTAGCCGATATCAGTACGTTAAAACTTCTTCTTAAAGGTCACGGTGTAAAACCCGAAGTTTTAAACTTAGGGAAACCTTTGGAACAAGGCCAAACTATTTCCTTTACAACAGAAGTCATCACTAGCACCGTCGCCCCTTATGATATTGTTCGTAAGATGCGAGCGAGCATTCTTGTTCTAGGACCACTTCTTGCTCGAATGGGCGAAGCAACCGTATCGCTACCTGGCGGATGTGCTATTGGAAATCGCCCCATAGATCTGCACCTAAAAGGGTTTGAAGAAATGGGTGCAAAAATTGAACTAGAAGACGGCTACGTGCGTGCTGTAGCTCCTGGTGGACGGCTCAAAGGTGGAATTGTTCATTTTCCTATAGTATCCGTTGGCGCAACCGAAAATATTCTCATGGCCGCAACACTTGCATCCGGAGCAACCACCATTGAAAATGCGGCCCGAGAGCCCGAGATTTCAGACTTAGTTAATTGCCTAAACGCGATGGGGGCGAATATTAAAGGTATAGGCACTAGCACCCTTGAGGTTGTGGGTGTCGACAGCCTTCACGGTACCGAATATGCAGTTATGCCGGACAGAATAGAAGCTGGAAGTTACGCAATTGCCGCTGCTATGACGCGAGGTGCAATTGAACTTAAAGGTAAAAATCTAATGGGTGCCATGAGAGGAACCGTCGGCGTTCTTCGTCAAGCGGGACTTAGGTTTCAGGAAACTGAGGGAGGCGTCATCGCCACACTTGGCACTGATAAAGTAAAAGGCATTAACGTATCGACCCAACCTTACCCGGGCTTTCCAACAGATATGCAAGCACAAATCATGGCCATGATGACACTTTGTGATGGAGTATCAGTTGTAAATGAAACCATTTTTGAAAATCGTTTCATGCATGTACCTGAATTAACACGAATGGGCGCAGATATTACCGTTCATGGTTCAACGGCAACAATACGCGGTATTGATCAGCTTCTGGGTGCGCCGGTGATGGCCACAGACCTCCGTGCATCTATGTCTCTTATCCTTGCAGGATTGGTTGCAGATCGTCAAACTTTTGTTAACCGTATCTATCACCTTGATCGGGGCTATGAAAGACTAGTAGAGAAGTTAAGCGCCGTAGGTGCAAAAATAATACGCGATGCTCATTTAGGAATTTAGAAGGTTTTTATGGCTAACAGCTTAAAACTAAAAGCACAGGATAAAGATGATCTGACAATTATTTCTGCCTACTTGCAGGATGCTATCACTATTGTTGCGGATTTTAACTTTAACCCTAACACTCGAATTTTTGCCACTATGCTAAATCGGTATTTATGGGAAGAGCATAAAAGTACTATCCATAAAGATGGCAAGAGAAGCTGTCACCGCATCCGTACAGGGTTTCATTTTGAAAATATAATTAGAGTAAGTAGCTATAATTTTAATCACCAGGACAAGAAAAGAGTGCTTGAGTTATTGGTTATTGATACTAAAACTCTTGCAAATGGATATATCGCAATTGATTTTATATTTGCGGGCGACGAAGTTATTCGCCTTGAAGCTGAGTTAATTGAAGCCAGTATGCAAGATATAGGTAAGCCCTACCCTGCAGCCTGTCATCCGAAGCACCAGGTTTTAGATAATTTAACAGAATAAAACTAGCCAATTCCTCCATCTTTCTCTAAAAGAACGCATAATATGAAATCGATCCTCAGGAATAAGAGTGTGACAACGAACGAACCCATGATTTTAGCGCTTCCAAAAGGGCGTATACTTAAAGAAGTGATGCCTATTATTCGCTCCGCAGGGATTGAACCAGAGGCTGATTTTGATGATCCAAAATCGCGCAAACTCAGCTTTAACACTAATTTACCAAATTTTAAAATCATACGCGTACGTAGTTTTGATGTAGCAACCTTTGTGGCTTTTGGTGCGGCGCATATGGGGGTTACTGGTAATGACGTCTTATTAGAATTCGACTATCCTGAAATTTACGCCCCCCTTGATCTAAATATTGGTCATTGCCGCATTTCTGTGGCCGAGCTTTTGGAGATGAGTAAGACTGATGATCCTAGTCGCTGGAGCCATGTTCGCGTAGCAACTAAATACCCTAACCTCACAGCAAAATATTTTGCCAAGCGCGGTGTGCAGGCCGAATGCATTAAACTTAATGGTGCCATGGAACTTGCACCAAGCCTTGGTTTGTGCCGTCGCATAGTTGATTTAGTCAGCACTGGTGATACCCTACGTGCTAATGGGCTTGTTGAAGTAGAAAAAATACTTGATATTACTTCAAGGTTTATTATTAATCGTACAGCTTTTAAAACCCGTAGCGACGAAATTGGTAAAATACTTGGGCGGGTGAGAGAAGCAGTTGATGGTTAAGTACCTAAATACCAATGATACAAATTTTAATCATAATTTTAATGATCTTCTTGTTCAGAACCGTAACATGGAAAATGATGTATCTGGCGTCGTAAAGGGTATTTTGAAAAATGTAAAAAATAACGGTGATCAAGCTCTGTTTGATTACACTGAAAAATTCGATAATTTTCTAATAAATAATAATACTATTCAGGTCAACAAGCAGGAAATTCAAGACGCACTATCTAATTGTAATGATGATACCTTAAAAGCACTAAAACTTTCCGCAAAACGTATTACTGATTTTCATATTCGTCATATTCCAGAAAATGATCAGATGACGGATGACATCGGTGTAAAACTAGGTATCCGCTGGAACGCTGTCGAGGCTGCAGGGATATATGTACCTGGTGGTAAAGCCACGTACCCGTCTTCAGTATTAATGAACGCCATACCCGCCAAAGTGGCTGGTGTCGAGCGCATCGTTATGGTTGTTCCATCTCCCAATGGATATTTAAACCCACTTGTGTTGGTAGCTGCTTATATATCAGGAATTAGTGAAATTTATAAAATTGGGGGTGCTCAAGCCATTGCTGCACTTGCTTACGGTACAGAAACAGTCAAATCAGTGGATGTAATCGCGGGGCCCGGCAATGCTTATGTTGCGGCAGCTAAAAAAGAAGTTTTTGGCACAGTCGGTATCGATATGATTGCTGGCCCATCTGAAATTTTAGTTCTCGCAGACAATAAAAATGATCCAAGTTGGGTAGCAATAGACCTTCTATCACAAGCAGAACATGATGAAATGTCACAGAGCATCCTCATTACAGATAACAAGGCCTATGCTGATAAAGTTGTCGATGAGATGAAAAAGCATTTAAAAAATATGCCCCGCGCAGATATAGCGCGGGCAAGTTGGGAAAATCATGGCTATATAATAATAGTCAGTGACCTTAACGAGGCACCCGCACTTATCAATGAGATAGCCCCGGAGCATCTTGAACTAGCAATTGAGGACTGTCAGAAAGTTCTTGCTAAGATAAAAAATGCTGGTTCTATTTTCATCGGGCGGCATACGCCTGAAGCTATCGGTGATTATATTGCTGGTCCAAATCACGTTTTACCTACATCTGGCAACGCTCGCTTCTCTTCCGGTCTGAGTACCCTTAACTTTATGAAAAGAACAACACTTATTGAGTGTGATGTAGAGAGCCTTGCTAAAATAGGTCCTTCTGCGATGATCCTTGCTGGCGAAGAAGGGCTAGATGCACACAAAAAATCCATCGCAATTAGGCTTGGAAAAAAAGAATAAATGACATTAAAAAAATGCACTCAAAGAATATCTTATATAGAACTCGACGATAAAACTATTATCCGTCGCAATCAAGATATTGAAAATGAACGTAGGGTAGCTATTTTTGATTTACTAGAAAACAACTACTTTGCTCCCAAGGCTAACATATCCAACGACTACACGGGCCCTTATAATATACTTATGAGGATGGAAGATAACCGTCTCGCTATCGATTTATCTACAGAAACTAATGACACGTTGTCCACGGTCATTGTCCCACTTAGTCCTTTACGCCCAATTATTAAGGAATATTTTCTTATCTGTAACAATTATTACACGGCGATTAAGAAAGCGAGCACGCGCCGCCTTGAAGCCATTGACCTTGGACGACGTTCCCTCCATGATGAGGGAGCGGAAATTTTACGTTCGCGTATTACCGATAAAGTCGAAATTGATTTTGATACAGCTCGGCGTCTGTTCACCCTTATATGTGTACTGCAAATTAGGTAGCTTATGATTAAAGATAATAAAAAACCAAATAATACTCCAGCCAGTGTCTTATTTGTTTGTAATTTTAATGCTATCCGTTCACCAATAGCAGAAGCTATCGCCAAAAAATATTACAACAAAACTATTTATATAGACAGCGCTGGAGTAGCAGAGAAACTTGAAAAAGTTAATCCTTTTGCAGTGTCCATTATGGAGGAGGTAAGCGTTGATATCTCCAAGCATAAAATGAAAGAATTTGAAGGATTGATTGATACACCATTCGACCTCATCATTACATTAAGCGCCGAAGCTTATAAAAAAGTTCAAGAGCTTACAAAGGACCATTCGACAATAATTGAATATTGGCCAATAAAAAATCCAACGGAGACCCACGGAAACCGCGAAACTATTATATCTGCGTTTAGAGACCTACGCGCGGAACTCTGTAACAATATTAAATCTCGCCTGAGTAACTGAAGTAATCCGCATTAAAAATTAATTTATTCAAAAAGTTTAATCGAAAAATGATAATTAACTAATTTCATAATATATACCAACGCTATGGGCAAAGTTCTGTTTTAATTATAGTATTTTACATATATTCTTATACTAAATAGGGCATTACAAAAGCAAGATAGGGTTAAAATATCACGTACCATAGTTAATCGACAACCAATCCAGAAATGATAATGAACATTTATCTTGAATTTTGCTCAGTTTTCTCTATTTTTCCCATTATTCTTGATGAATTTAGCAAAGGAGCCATAATGGCTAAAGAAGAGTTATTGGAAATTCGTGGCAAAGTCAAAGAACTTCTGCCGAATGCAATGTTTAGAGTTGAGCTTGAAAATGGTCACGAAGTGCTTGGCCACACAGCTGGAAAAATGCGTAAAAATCGTATTCGTGTTCTTGCTGGTGATGACGTGCTTGTTGAAATGACACCCTATGATCTGTCTAAAGGCCGGATCACATATCGCTTTAAATAAGCGTATACTGTCGCATGACACATAAAGACCCAAACCTTATTTTAGCTTCCGCATCTCCGCGACGTCTGGAACTACTTAAGCAGGTTGGAATTTTACCAGATCAAATAATCCCTTCCAAAATTGATGAAACACCTTTAAAAAGCGAACCACCGCAAGAAGTAGCTAAGCGCCTTTGTCGCCTTAAGGCCGAGAAGGTGGCCAGTACTAACAATTGTTCGTATGTTCTTGCCTCTGATACAATAGTTGCTTGCGGGAACCGAATGCTTGGAAAAGCAAAAAACGCCAATGAAGCCGAAATATTCCTAAAACTACTCAGCGGTCGGCGTCATACTGTTTATACTGGTATCTGCCTCATAACACCGAGTGGTGACAAAAGTATAAAATGTGTCAAAACTATTGTTAAGTTTAAGTCACTTGAACTAAGTGATATTGAATTCTATTTACGTCACGATGAATGGCAAGGAAAGGCCGGTGGCTACGCCATACAGGGTCTTGCAGCGCGGTTTATAAGAGCCATTAATGGCTCTTATAGCAATGTTGTAGGCCTTCCATTATTTGAAACAGTAAATATGTTAAAGGGGCGCGGTTATCCGCTTTAACATATTATGGTTGTTAGCAAAAAATTAATTATTAACTGTAATATTGGCGAAACTCGGTTTGCACTATTAGAAGATGACCGTGTTAGTGAAATTCGCCTTTTTCGCGATCATAATCCGTCCTACGTTGGTGCAATTTATGTAGGCCGCGTTATAAAGGTATCAAGTGAATTTCAAGCTGCTTTTGTCCAACTCAGTAAAGAACTTACGGGATTTCTTCCTTTAAAAAATATGCCAAAAAGATCAGGCAAAAAAATAAAAGACCTGACTACAGCCCTTCATGAAGGCGAACGTATCATTGTTCAAGTAACAGCGGATGCCGCCCCAGGGAAGTCTGTAAAACTTACCGGGCGAATTGAATTAATCAGTACAGCACTTGTCGTTCACCCTTTTCGCAGTGGTGCATTTGTCTCAAGCCGAATAAAAAATCCTTTGAAACGAGAGGAACTAAAAAAATTTGGTACCGGTCTTGCTATTGGTGAAATTGGCGTAACATTCAGAACTGATGCAGAAAATATTCCCATCAACCAACTAAAAGACACCTTGGATAATTTAATAATAAACTGGAAGAATATTAGTAAAAGTCAAGCAAGCGAAAAATGCCCTAGCTTACTCACGCAGGGGCCTGATCCCATAGAACAAATTATGCGAGACTATTCGACTACCAATTTAACCGAAATTATTATTGATCACGCCGGTGCGCTTAAAATAGCTGTCTTTTGGGCAAAAAAATTTGCACCTAACCTTGTAGATAAAATTACCCACTACACCGTTAAGGAAGGCATCTTTAGTCATTATGACGTGGATGATGCCCTTGAACAAATTAGTACAGAGAATATTTCTACAAAATCAGGTTCATGGATCACCTTCGAAAAAACAGAAGCTATGACTGTTATTGATGTTAATATGGGAAATGCTCAAGTTTCTAGTGATAGTGAGGTGCAAATTTTTGCAATTAACCGTGAAGCCGCCCGGGAAATATTTCGACAATTTCGCCTTCGGGGAACGGGCGGGATTATCATCGTCGATTTTATTAATATGATAAATAAAGGTAACATTAAAAGCCTTCTTCAATTCATTGATGAGTTAATATTAAATGACCCTATGCCATTACAAAGAGGTAATATTTCATCCCTCGGTCTCCTCGAACTATCACGAAAATCTCGTCAGCAAGACCTAGACAGTTATCTACTTAAAAAAATGCCTTCAGAAGAAAGTATTTCAACGAAGTGTCTTTTTCTTATACGAAACGCCGAAAAAAATGCCAGTGAAAATCCTGGCAAGCCAGTTATAATTTTAGTTACTAGAAAACAAAAACAATGGTTTGAGGAACACTCAATTATTTTTGATCAATTTCAAAGCCGAACACACACCTCATTAAAAATGGAGTTATCATGAAAGCTGCAAATAACAACAATAAATGTCCTATTTGCAAAGGGGTTGCCACAGAAAAATATCACCCGTTTTGTAGCACGCGCTGTAGTGAAATTGACCTAGGTCGATGGTTTAAGGGTAATTACATCATCCCAGGTGAAAAAACATCCCAAGGTCAAAATGAAAATGAAGATTCTGAGGGTTAAGCTTAGTGCTTTCATAACTTTATTATTTATAAAAAGAGTGCTGGACAGCGCCTCTCTTATTTTCTATAACCCACGCACCTCA
>ENA-OSJC01000263-OSJC01000263.1-marine-metagenome-genome-assembly--contig:-NODE-263-length-53847-cov-5.922094_pt1 | contig 53847 bp, 45 predicted proteins | sample MGYA00237885_ERZ534234 | MGnify/ENA primary metagenome ERZ534234 (study PRJEB26413, sample SAMN06343907) | marine metagenome | isolation source: coastal waters | place: Atlantic Ocean: West Antarctic... | reverse complement strand
ATGGAGCAAAGGCTGCCTGGAAAGCTATCGATGGCCCCTTCTTGTTGACACTTTTCGCAGGCATAGGCCTCTCTATTGTTAGCTTATCTAAGCTGGTTTTATGGGGGTTGGACCAACACCCTATGTTGGTTTGGTCTGGGTTTTTTGGTCTGGTACTAGCCTCTCTCCCCTTGATTTGGCGCAAGGTGGAGCAACCAACCGTGACCCATCGAATATGGCTCTATGCAGGCATTGCTATTGGGGTCGGCCTCACCTTTATTTCCCCTGCAAGCCAGGAGCTTACAGCTACATTGGCCTTCGGTTCGGGATTCATCGCCATTTGTGCCATGATACTTCCCGGCATCAGCGGCTCCTTTATCCTGATTCTCCTTGGTGTCTATGAGTCCATCCTGACTGCCATCCACGACAGGGACCTGTTACTCATTGCTAGCTTTTCCGCCGGTGCGCTGGCTGGCTTGTTGAGTTTTGCACGGCTTCTTCGCTGGTGCTTTCAACAAGCGCCCAATGTCATGCTCTCACTCATGACTGGCTTCATCGCCGGCTCTTTGATTAAGGTCTACCCCTACCATGGGTCAGATTCAAACCTGCCCCTTTGGCCAAACCATGCAGCCTTTGACGGCATGTCGTGGGAGCAGCATGCGGGTGTCTTTGTCGCAGCACTTGTCGGTATTGGCATCGTTGCCTTGCTCAACCGCCAGACAAAGCAGCAGTGATGCACAAATTTGCAGTCATTGGCCAACCCATTGCACATTCTCAATCCCCCGAATGCTTTACTGAGCTATGGGCTGAATTGAAAAATGCCCACCTCCTGAGCTACAGCCGCATTGAAGTCGCTGAAGACCAACTGGCCCATTGGATGGCAAGCGATGCCCTTCAGCTTGATGGTTTCAATGTGACCATGCCCCATAAGCGCGCCATCATGGACCATTTGCATCATGTCACCGATTCAGCAAAGGCCATCCAAGCAGTCAATACTGTTTGCCGGATAAACAACCAATGGCATGGACACAACAGCGACTGGGAAGGTTTCTGGGAAAGCATCAATGATGCTGTTCCAGCAAAAGGCACAGCGGTGTTGATTGGCAATGGCGGAGCAGCCAGAGCGGTTCAATACGCCTTGGAAAGCCACCAATGGCACGTCACAATGCAATGCAGGAAGGAGAAACCGGCAATCACTTGCAAGCAAACAGCCTATGGATCAGTGCATCCAGGCCCTGTTGATTTGATTGTGAATTGCACCCCTTTAGGCATGCATAAGCTGGAGCATCAACTACCGCAAACCCCTGTCATGAATCAGAATACCAGCGGCCTGGCCGTTGATTTGATCTACACTCCAGAGAAGACATTGTGGCTCAAGCAGATGGAGGAAATGGGTTGGCAAACACGGAATGGTCAAGGCATGCTTATGGCTCAGGCAAAAAAAGCTTGGGATTATTGGAAGAATGCGCTGAATTTGACTGACATTTGACCTCCAAAATCTATCCCTCCTAAACATGGCCGATCAAAACAAGGCAATGAACGATTCTGATATGCAATCACAGGCTCAACCTGAAGGTGCAGTTCCAAGCCCATCACAAGCAAAAGGCGTTGATGCGTCTGAAGTCAATCCATCCATAACGGACAAACCTGCAGAAAAGCCTGCTGCTAAGGCAGCACCTGTTAAGAAGACGGCACCCGCTAAAAAAGCAGCACCTGTTAAGAAGGCGGCACCCGCTAAAAAAGCAGCAACTGCTAAGAAGGCCGCGCCCGCTAAAAAAGCAGCAACTGCTAAGAAGGTAGCAACCGTTAAAAAGGTGGCACCTGTTGAAGAAGTAGCAACTCTTGAAGACGTTGCACCTGCTGAAGATTCAGCACCTGTTAAAAAGGCGGCACCTGTTAAGAATACGGCGCCTGTTGAAGCAGCAGCTACAGATGCAACAACAGCTACAGAAGATGAGTCTGATGAACACTCGGACGATGAGCAGTCTGAGCATGATGACCACAAAGCAGATTATGGCAGCAAGACCGATGAGGAACTCATTGACGAGGCCAAGCGCATCTTGACTGAAGTCGCCATCGATCAAGCTCGTGTTCCCATGTTGGCTGTGAGAAATGTACTCACTGAACGATGGGACAAGCTCAAGCAGCAAGCCTTAGAGGCCTTTGTGAAGGATGGTGGCAATGTCATCGACTTCCGATTTGAGCATGCAGAAATGGAGCGTTTCTATGAAACCTTCAAGGCATTCAAAAGCAAACGTTCTGCCTACCGAAAGGAGCAAGACAAGGTCATGGCTAACAACCTAGCGACTAAGCAGGGTTTGTTAGCTGAGGTGAAGGCCCTTGCAGAAAGCCCTGACCTTCCAACTGCGGCAACCTACAAGAACTTTAAGGTCATCAATGACAGATGGACAGCTACAGGCCATGTCCCCTCTGCAGACGCAAGAGATCTGTATGCAACATACCGGTTCTTGGTGGATCGATTCTATGACAACCTTCGCTTAAGCCAGGAGTTGCGTGAATTGGATTACAAGCACAACAAGGGAATCAAAGAACAATTGATTGCAGACATCCAAGCACTCGCCGTACAGAAGTGGTCTGCTCAAGTTGGGCTCAGCCTTCAAAAATTGCATGAATCATGGAAGGAAGCAGGTCCTGTCTCCAAGGATGACAAAGAAGTCCTTTGGGAGCTTTTCAAGGCCGCATCGAACACCTTGCATGTCAAGCGAAGAGAAAGTCATAGCCTGGCTAAAGCAGAAAACAAAAATCGCCTTGTAGCAAAGCAAGTCATTGTTGAAGCCATGGACGTCTTGGCTCAACTTGAAGGCAATGATCACAGCATTTGGCAAAAAGGCACCAATGAAGCCAAATCCAACAGAGAAGCCATGTCCCAAGCAGGACGGACCTTTGGTGGAGAGAGTGATGCCCTATGGGATCGTTTCAAGCAATCTGAGAAAGCCTTTTTTAAAGCAAGGAACCAATTTTACAAGGACAGGAAAAACGCCTTCAAGCAAGCCATTGATGCGAAGCAAGCTTTGATTATTAAAGCTAAGGCCCTGGCTGAATTGGAAGACCAAAATCAAGCCATGAAAGAGGTGAGAGAACTCCAAGCTCAATGGAAGGATACAGGGTTTGTGCCCCGTAAAATGGGTGATGCCGCTTGGGAGGAATTCAAAACAGCCTGTGATGTGATTTACCATGGCATGCGCAAGACGCAAAACCAAGATCGCGTCAACTACAAGGCAGACCAGAAAAAGCATGCAGGTGTTCGTGACAGCAAGTCAGCCTTGGAAGCAGCTAGGCGTGAGCTTAGCAACCTAGAAAACAACATGGGATTTTTCCAATTCGCCAACCCAGACAGCCCCATTGTCAAGGACGCCTTGAAAAAGGTAGACCAAGCCAGGGCTAAAGTTGAGAAAGCTGACAAGGTTTTGCGTGAAGAAAGGAAAATCATCAGAGAATCTGAGAAAAAGGCAGCAGCGGAAGCAGCTGCTGAAGAAGTTACAACAGCACCCACAGCTGATACTGGCAGCGACTCACAAGAGCCTGCCACTGAATCATGAGCCAAGAAGGGCGGCCCTACAATCATGGTGGCAAGGTCCTGAAGGACCTATCCGTTGATGGTGTAGAAGGGCGTCCATTTGAACTGGTCAGCCCCTTTCAACCCACAGGAGATCAGCCTGCGGCTATTGAAGCATTGGCTAAAGGCCTGAATCAAGGCGAACGTTACCAAACCTTGCTAGGGGTGACGGGTTCTGGCAAAACCTTCACCGTTGCCAACGTCATCGAATCGGTGCAGCGCCCCACCCTGGTATTGTCACACAACAAAACATTGGCTGCACAGCTGTACCAAGAGTTCAAGGCCTTCTTCCCTAACAATGCCGTTGAGTACTTTGTCTCCTACTACGACTACTACCAGCCAGAGGCCTACATGCCGACTTCAGGCACCTACATTGAAAAGGACCTGAGTATCAATGAAGAAATTGAAAAGCTCCGCTTGAGCACCACCTCCTCCCTGTTGAGTGGTCGGCGAGATGTCATCGTTATCGCCTCCGTAAGTTGCCTCTACGGCATGGGGAATCCCGAGTCATTCACAGCACAGGTTGTAGAGATTCAAAAAGGGCAAAGCATCACTAGGCAAGCCTTGTTGCATCAATTGGTTCAAGCATTGTACAGCAGGACAGCGGAAGATCTTGGCCGAGGTTCCTTTCGTGTGAAGGGAGACATTGTGGATGTTTTCCCTGCCTATGGGGATAGTTTTTTCCGAATCATGTTCTGGGGAGATGAGATCGAAAGCATTGAGCAATGGGATCCCGATGCCATGCAATGCCTTGGCGTATTGGATAGCTTGCGCGTATTCCCTGCCAACCTTTTTGTGACGACACCGCAGCAACTCAAAGATGCCATCAAGCTCATCGAATTGGACCTTGGTAAACAGGTTGATCATTTCAAGGACATGGGTCGAGGCCTTGAGGCTAAACGCATTGAAGAGCGAACCACCTTTGACTTGGAAATGATTCGAGAGCTTGGCTATTGTTCAGGTATTGAGAATTACTCGCGCTACCTCGATGGACGGCAAGAAGGCACGCGACCCTTCTGCTTGATGGATTATTTCCCTGAAGACTTTTTGATGGTGGTGGATGAAAGCCATGTCACATTGCCACAGGTTCGCGCCATGTATGGCGGTGACCGGTCACGGAAGGAAAACCTCGTTGAGTACGGATTCAGACTGCCTGCGGCCATGGACAATAGGCCCTTGACATTTGATGAGTATGAAAACTTGCAAAAGCAAGTCATTTATGTCAGTGCCACACCCGCTGACCATGAGCTGGAACGATCTGATGGCGTAATCGTTGAACAACTCATTCGTCCAACAGGCCTCTTGGACCCACGCATTGAAGTCCGACCTCTCAGCATCCAAGTGGATGACTTGATGGCGGAAGCTGTCAAACGAGCAGCTAAAGATGAGCGGGTGCTTGTGACCACCTTGACCAAGCGAATGGCTGAAGAGCTCACCACCTTCCTTACAAGGCATGGGATTCGGTGTCGCTACATCCACAGCGATGTGGAAACCTTAGAGCGCGTGAAAATCATGGACGATTTGCGCGCAGGTCTCTACGATGTACTGATTGGGGTCAACCTGTTGCGGGAAGGCTTGGATTTCCCTGAAGTGTCCTTGGTCGCCATCATGGACGCTGACAAAGAAGGGTTCTTGCGATCTGAACGGGCCTTGGTTCAAACCATTGGTCGTGCAGCAAGAAACACCGAAGGGATGGCCATCTTTTATGCTGACAAAATCACTAACAGCATGGAGAAAACCATGACAGAGACTTTGCGACGACGAGAAGCTCAACATGCCTACAACCTTAAACATGGCATCACGCCTCAAGCCATCCAGCGCAAAAACAATACCGCATTTGGCATGGTTGCTACAGAAGATCAAAGCAGCACAAAGAGCATGCATGTAGCCGCAGAGGACAATCCATCCCTCTACACCAAGGGTCAACTTGAAGCTCAAATACGGGCAGCTAGAAAAAACATGGAAAAGGCCGCGACAGCCTTAGACTTTATTTCAGCAGCACAGTTTCGTGATCGAATTGTCGCATTGGAGGGCTATCGAGGGAAATAACCCCAAAAAGCCTTAGCCACCAATCAGGTTCTAAAAATCAATCGTTGTTGCGAACCTTCACCGTTAAAATAACAATGGCTAAACTGAAGGTGATGACATTCGCAATCATCATTGGCATGTCATTCAAATGAATCCCGTAAGCCAACCAGGCAGCGATCCCAAGAGTGAAAAGGATGTACATCCACAGACTGATGGCTTCAGTGCTTCTTGACTGAATGACCTTGATGGCTTGAGGCACAAAGGAAATCGTCGTCAACAAGGCAGCAATCCAGCCCATCCACTCCATCTCAGCTAACCTTAACCAATTCTACATCAAAGATCAAAGTGGCATTGGGTGGAATCACACCACCTGCACCCTGTTCGCCGTAACCTAAATCAGAGGGAATGACCAAGCGAGCCTTGCCTCCCACTTTCAGCAATAAAATGCCTTCATCCCAGCCAGAAATCACGCGACCCATGCCAATCGGGAAGTCAATGGGCTGACCTCGAGAAATTGAATCGTCAAAGACGGTGCCATCGGTCAATGACCCTTTGTAGTGGACACTGACCGTCTGACCAGCCTTTGGTGATTGACCATCACCTTCAACATCCATTCGGTAATGCAAACCGCTATCTGTCTTTTCCATGCCGTCAGTCAATGAAGCCAAGGCTTCAGCTTGAGCAGCTTGTGATGCTTTAGCTCGGTTAGATTTATCAGCCATACCAGCATCGTAAGACGCCTTTGCATCAAAAGAAGCTGCATCATCACCAATGGCAAGAATTTCAACCTTGGTCAAGGCGTCGCCCTGTTCAATAGCGTTGACCACATCCATACCTTCAGCAACTTTGCCAAACACGGTGTGCTTGCCATCCAGCCAAGAAGTCTCTACATGGGTGATGAAAAACTGAGAACCATTGGTGCCAGGTCCGGCGTTAGCCATGGACAATACGCCTGGGGCATCATGCTTGAGTTCTGCAACAATTTCATCGTCAAATTGGTAGCCTGGACCACCAGCACCCGTGCCTTTGGGACAGCCACCTTGAACCATGAAGTCTGCAATCACCCGGTGAAATTTCAATCCATCGTAATATGGCTCACCTTTAGATTTTGAATCATTGGCTTGCATACCCTTTGCCAGGGCAACAAAATTCCCCACAGTCATGGGGGTGCGTTTGTGGTAGAGTTCTGTTGTGATCACGCCGCGGTTGGTGTGAAATTTGGCATACAAGCCTTGAGAAAGATCAGACATGGATCGGTATTAGATTAGTTATCGTTTGAGTAAGTAATGACTTAAACAGGTAGTGAGCAATCGGCACACTGCCTTATAAAATACATGAAGTCTATAGGTTCAGGAACTGAATGTCCTCCACCCAGATATCAAAAAGAATCTCTGCATTGGAAGGAATAACATCACCTGAACCTGCCTCCCCCCAACCCAAGCTTGTTGGGATGATCAAACGAACATGTGAACCCTTTCTTAGGCCAATCAAGCCTTCTTGCCAGCCTTTGATGACTCTTCCTTTAGGCCCAGCCTGAATAGGAAAAGCAGCATAAGGCTCCCTTTGCGGGTCATAACTGTTGGTCATCAAGGCAATTTCCTTCACAGAAGAATCGAAGGGCTTGCCATCAGAGAAGTACCCTGCGTAATGCACCATCATACGGTCACCATCCTTGGAGACTTTGCCTTCGCCTTCTTCAAGAACAAGTATTTTTAATCCACTGGGGCGGGCTGAAGCCTGACTCACCCAGTTTGCGTATAAATTAGCAAAAGCATCAGCGTCATAGTTGCCGCCGTCACTCAGCCATGTCAGCGAACGTGCGCGATCTGAACCCAAAAGATTCGATTCCTTCTCACGTTGGTTGGCTTGACCTTCAAAGGCCTTTTTTGTGTTACTGAAAGCCATTGGCGCATCGAATTGCTTGGCATCCTTTCCCTGACGAATAATGCTCACAGACATCGTTACGTCAACCACTGGACGATCTGCTGCTGCACGTTCAACGTTTGCTATGGCCGTTACCACATTCATGCCTTCAATCACATGGCCAAAAACACTGTGCTTGCCATCAAGCCAAGGTGTTGCAGCATCTGTGATAAAAAATTGTGATCCATTGGTTGCTGGCCCACTGTTAGCCATGGACAGAACGCCTGGCTTGTCATGGGTCAAGCCTGGGTTGAACTCATCAGGGAAGTTGTAACCCGGGCCACCAGATCCAGTGCCATCAGGGTCACCACCCTGTATCATGAAGTTGGGAATCACTCGATGGAAAACCATGCCATTGAAGTAAGGCTTATTTGCATCCACCAAGGGGTGGTTTCCTTCTGCCAATGCCACAAAGTTTCCAACGGTCATAGGAGCTTCAAGGGATGACAAGGCAACCAGCACATCACCCATACTCGTTGAAAACAAGGCGTAGATGCCATCTTCGAGTTTGACTTTAACGCCGTTGACTTTGATGTCGCTGGAGGCAGACTCAACATCGCTTGCATTGTTGGAAGAAGCAGTGTTGCCACAGGCAATCACCATGACGGCTGTCATGGCCAGGCTAATCAAAGTTTTGAATGGTATTTTCATCAGGTAGGATTTAAGGTTGCGAAGGTAATAAAGCATGGATGCGCAGGGCGCAAAATAAGGTGGACATCGGTGGGATATTTTTCAAGTCACCAGCCAGGCCATGCGCCAAGTGGGATGGTATGATCAGGTGCAAGCTGTCGCCCGGGCAGGCTTGATTGATGGCCTGCTGAATACCCCACTCTACGTCTTGGTCACGCAGGACCATCGTCCGTCGACGCGCATGGCTAATCAGCACATGACCATACATGTCTCGGATGACATCATGAATCACCACCACATCAGCTGTGTCAATGGGGCGAATGCAGTTGCTTTGTTCAACAACAGCAACCCACAGTCCATTGCCTTGATCTTCAAAGGCAAAGTCGCTGGTCTGAATCAGTGAATCCACCATCTGGCGCTCCAATGCCAAGGCTTCTCTGTTGTCCTGTATCAATTGCTCTCTGACGTCAACATCTGGCCTTCGTGATGAAGGCTCAGGCTGGCTAGATTTCACACAGGCCATGAGCATCATGACAATCAGGCACAAGGCAATAGGCTTCATACAAACAGGTCATTGACATGTTCCACGAAGCGATCCATGGCTGACTGCAGGGTTCCTTGGTAGATGCCACCTGCAGCATTGGCATGGCCTCCGCCCTGGAAATAGGATCTGGCAAATCGATTTACGTCAATGTCACCGACGCTACGAAAGGAGCATTTGACCACCCCAGCACTGTCTTCTCTGAACAGACAACTAACGGAAACACCATCCACGGACAAGCCCCAGTTGACAAGCCCATCTGTATCACCTGATTGGTAACCACAGGCCTTCATGTCATCCAAGGACAACGTCAGTAAGGCTGCGCGCTGATTAGCGTGGAAGGTAATGGAGGATAAACCCCGACCAATGAGTTGAAGCCTGCTGATGTTGCTGCTCTCGAACAATCGGCGATGAATCGCTTCAGGGTGAGCCCCTTGATCCATCAAGGCTGCAGCAAGTCTCAACGTATGGGATGAGGTGGATGGGTAGCGAAATGAACCACTGTCAGTGATCAAGCCCATCAACAAGTTCTCTGCGCAAGCTTGTGAAATTTGGCCTATACCACCGTCTGCTTCAATCAAATCTGCCACCATTTCAGCGGTGCTCCCCTTGCTGGTTTCAGAATAGCATATGTCATACCGACCATCCGGCTCTTGGTGGTGGTCAATTAAAATTTCAAAGGCATCCATGGCATCCAACAATGGCGACAAAGCCTTGCCTGTGCGGTGTGGCACATTGTAATCCAATGCGCAATGCACATCACAGGCCTTGATCAAGGCAGCAACCTTTTCTGGTTCGCTTTCATGGACATGCACAAAATCCGCATCGCATGAAGGGCTTTTTTTCAAAGCAATAGATGGCTCATTTGGCAAGACCACATGGACTGATAACCCTTTGGACCTTAGGTGCAAGGCAAGACCTACGCTGCTACCAATGGCGTCGCCGTCAGGACTCCAGTGGGTGGTGATGAGGATTGCCTGGTCTGGCTTGTAAAGTTGTGAGAGGATGTTCTGTAACATATGTCATTAATGGTGCCCAAATGTCGTAATTTCGCGGCCGATTACAGGATCAGCATGTCGCTTATCCAATAAAACAGATAAATTCATTCCCATGAACGGTACACGCACATTCACCATGATCAAGCCAGACGCTGTAGAAGGCGGTCACATTGGCGCTATCCTTGAATCAATCAACAGCAACAATTTTCGCATTGTTGCCATGAAAATGAGCGCTTTGAGCAAGGCAGAGGCTGAGGTCTTCTATGCTGTACACCGCGAGCGACCCTTCTTCGCTGACTTGGTTGAGTACATGACTTCCGGCCCTATCGTGGCTGCCGTACTTGAAAAAGACAACGCCGTTGAGGATTTCCGTACATTGATTGGTGCAACTAACCCTGCAGACGCTGCAGAAGGAACCATTCGCGCACGTTTTGCCACATCCATTGCAGCCAATGCAGTTCATGGCTCTGACAGCGATGAGAACGCAGCCATTGAAGCAGCCTTCCATTTCGCTGGTCGTGAGATATTCTAAGGCCTCTTTGATGGCTTTGATTCAAGGCGGAAAGCGTTGTTTAGGTATTAAAATGGTATGATGTAAACCTATTTATTTATGAAAATATTTTTAATCATTTTAGGTCTGATTGTTTTGATCTTCTTAGGAAGTCAAATTTACTTTTACAGAAACAGTCATAATATAGAAACTTACCAATATTCTGTCATAAAGACCTATGAAGGTTTTGAAATCAGAGAATACCAAGCAAGTTTATTTACTTCAGTTAAATTAGACACGGACTTGTATGACAAAGCATCAAGAAAAGGTTTTTCTATTTTAGGCGGTTATATTTTTGGCAATAATGAAAAGAAGGAACGGATAGCTATGACGTCTCCTGTTGCCCTGTTGTTAGAAGAGGAGATGACTGTGCGATTTTTAGTACCTGAAAATTTCACTGAAGATCAGATGCCAAAACCCAATAATTCTGACATTGAATTCATTACAGTTCCAGAAAGGAAGGTAGCTGCAATTACTTTTGGTGGTTGGGCAAGTGATGAACGGATAGCGAAGTATAAGCTGCAATTGATGGCGCTATTAGATGCCAACGAAATCAAGTACACCAACAGATTTTCAGTGCTAGGGTTCAGCCCTCCTTATGAATTGTTCTTTCGTAAAAATGAAATCATTGTTGACCTAGAGTAGTTTCCAGTGTTTTTATACCCCTACCAACAGTCCGGACGCTAAAACATCTCACGCCATTTCCCTTGTGCCGCGTTGATCATTTCAGCTCGACACCTTCAAGGGTCATGACACCATCTAGGGACTCATTGATGGCAACCAATAGGTGGGTTTTTTGCATGCTCAATTCATGGCGCAATGCATCTGACTTCAGGTACAAGACCAAGGTGTTGTCGCGCAAATGAACCTTGCGTATGCCAGCATGGTTACCCTCACCTAACAACTGATGCAGTGCCTGATTGCAAGCTGCTAGATGAAAGCCCGGCCTATCTTTCAGGTGCCCGGTGATCTGCTGCATCACATCACCCATTTCGCGAAGGTTGGGACGCTTAGCCATCAGAGTTCAAAAACCTTTGCTTGGGCATCAACAGCTTGCAGTAAAAGCTCTGTGCGGTCCCTGTGTGTATCGCTGAGGAAAATCTGTCCAAAATGGTCATCGTTCACCAAGCGAATCAAGCCCTCTACCCTGTCGGCATCCAATTTGTCAAAAACATCATCCAAGAGCAAAATAGGTTTTGCGCCCAAATTCTCGGTTAAGCTGTCAAATGTGGCCAATTTCAATGCGACCAAGTAGGATTTCTGCTGTCCTTGAGATCCTACTTGACGCAGGGATCTCCCATGCAGTTCAAAAAGCAAATCCTCACGATGAGGCCCCGCAGTACTGTACTGTAAGAGGCGATCCTTTGCCAAGGACTCTGTCAACAGGTCCCGCATGGACATCTCATGCAATTTGCTCCGGTAGCGTAAATCAACGTCTTCTCCATCACCAGCAATCTGTGCGTAATTGTGCTTGAGCATGGGGATGAATGCCTCCACAAAGCGTTCACGGGCTTCATGAATCAATGGGGCGTATTCACAGAGTTGATCATCGTACAAGGCCAAGGTGTCCGCCTCAAAGGTTCGATTTGCCGCAAAATATTTCAACAAGGCATTTCTTTGCGAAAGTGCTCTGTTGTAGCAAATCAATGCATGCAAAAATGCCGGATCGGATTGTGCAATGGTTTGATCCATGAACTTTCGCCGCACGTCACTGCCATCGGTCAGCAAATTGCGATCAGCTGGACTGATCATAACCACGGGGAACCGTCCCATATGCTCTGACAGGCGTTCATAGACAGCACCATCTGCCTTGAATACTTTTTTCTCGCCGCGCTGCAACCCACAGTACACAGGCACAGTGCCATCCTTGGACTCAAATGAGCCTTGAAGAACAAAAAAACCTCGGTCAAACTGAATGTTTAAGCTGTCGGTGCTGTGAAAGTAACTCTTGGTCATGCACAAGACATGGATGGCATCCAACACGGTGGTTTTGCCTGACCCATTAGGCCCCACCATGGCGTTGAGCTTTGGGGAAAAGGTGAATTCAGACTGATCATGGTTCTTGAATTGAACCATGCTAAGCGTTTCTAGTCTGACATCCTGCATGCCTCAAATGTACAATTTGACGCCCCCTTTTTCTTGCCAAATTTCCTCTGGGATCAGAAGCAATATACCGCATGCTTCAATGCCCGCTTTTGGCTATCTTTGGCGGCCTATACAATTGACAACACTCGCCCCATGGCTAAGAAATCATCCAAGAAGGAACTCGATCTACTCAACAACCCTGAAGCTGTTGCTGACGCCGCCATTGGCAAAGCAGAAAAGTTCATCCAAGCCAATGGCAAATTGGTTTCCACCGTTGTTGGGATTATTGCAGGCTTCATCCTTTTAGCATTTGGCTACGTCAAATTCATTCAAGAACCTGCAGAACTTGAAGCACAGGATGCCATCGCGCCTGCACAAATGGCTTTTGAACGCGATTCGCTTCGATTGGCCCTTCATGGCAACATGAGCCAAATGGGATTTTTGGAGGTTGCTGATACTTACAGTTCTACAGGAAGCGGCGAACTAGCCAATTACTACGCAGGGTTGAGCTTCCTTGGTTTGGGGCAGCCCTCCGATGCCATTGAAGCCTTTGACAACTACAGCGCTTCCAACGAGGTACTTGGTGCCATTGCTCTAGGAGGTATTGGTGATGCCTTTGCTGAGCTGAATCAGGCAGAAGAGGCACATGAATACTATCGCAAAGCAGCCCGTGCAGATGATAATGAATTTCTCAGCCCGTTTTTCCTTTTCAAGGCAGGCATTGCTGCTGAAATGATCGGTGATTACCGCGAAGCAAAGAACCATTACCAGAGCATTCAGTCGGACTACCCCTTGTCAACGCAAGCGGCCAACATCGATGGTCTCATTGCTTTTTGCGAGGCAAAACTGGCACAATAACCATGGCAACGGCTCAGCGAGGAAAATTAAACCTTGACTCTGCCCCTTCTGCTCAAGGGCTCCATATCGCCTTAGTGGTTTCCGAATGGAACAATGACATCACCGGAGGACTGAGAGACGGCGCGATTGACACCTTGATTCAGATAGGCATTGAACCAGACCATGTGATAGTCCATTCTGTACCAGGCAGCTTTGAGCTAATTCACGGCTGCAAGGTCGCAGCTGAATCCGGTCAATACAATGCAGTCATTGCCATCGGCTCAGTGATTCGAGGAGAGACAGCCCATTTTGAATTTGTTTGTTCTGGGGTAACCCAGGGTATTGCTTTATTGAATGCGACCGGCAACATACCAGTGATTTTTTGCCTACTGACCGATGACAATCGGGCACAATCCATTGCCCGTTCCGGTGGAAGCATGGGCAATAAAGGCAGTGAAGCTGCTGTGGCCGCTGTAAAAATGTGTCAACCATGAGCCTTGACTCACAGGCCCTGATTCATGCTGACAGCTGGCTCAATGCGCCCATTGACAAGGTTGACAAGTTGGCCATTAAAGCCTTAAAAAGAGAAGATCCTGATCAATTTAATGAGTCCTTTTACAAGCATTTAGAGTTTGGCACAGGTGGTATGCGTGGCATCATGCGGCTGGGCAGCAATGGCATTAACCGCTACACCATCGGTCAAGCCACACAAGGCTTAGCTAATGCACTGAAAGGAACTAGTAAGCTGTCTGTTGCGATTGCTTGTGATTGTCGCATCAACAGCCAATACTTTGCTGAAACTGCTGCCAATGTACTGGCTGCAAACGACATTGATGTTTACCTCTTTGATTCACTCAGACCCACACCCCTATTGAGTTTTGCCCTTCGAGAAAAGGGTTGTGATGCTGGCATTGTTATCACCGCATCGCACAACCCTAAAGCCTATAATGGCTACAAAGTCTACGGCAAAGATGGTGGGCAAATCGTCCCTCCGCAAGATGCTGACATCCTTCAATCAGTCAGAAAAGTGGGGATTGGAAACATCCTGTGGTCTGGTGGGCAAGGTCGCATTCATCGCTTAGGGGAAGACATGGACCAGTCATACATTAACATGCTTGACTCCATGCAGTTGACCAAGGCCAGAGATCTCTCTGTGGTGTTCACCTCCCTCCATGGTACAGCAATCACACTCCTACCTGAGGCATTGAAGCGTTTTGGATTCAGCCAGGTTCATGTACTTGCCTCCCAAGCTGAACCCGACGGCAACTTCCCTACGATTCAGTCTCCCAACCCTGAAGAAGCCGCAGCCCTTGAGCTGGCCATCAACAAGGCCCATGAATTGGGTGCAGATCTGGTGATTGGCTGTGACCCTGACGCTGATCGCGTTGGCATTGCACTCATGGATCACGATGGGGTAATGCGCATAATCAACGGCAATCAAATTGCCTCACTGCTGGTGAACCATGTCTTGTCAAATAGCGCAAAAGCCAAGCAATTGCCCGACAATGCTTTCACCGCATCGACCGTTGTCACCACCACATTGATCAATCACATTGCAGCAAAACACCAAGTGAAGCATGTCACCACCTTGACTGGCTTCAAATGGATTGCTCAGCAAATTCAGGCCATGGATGACCACACCTTCATCGTTGGCGGTGAAGAAAGCTATGGCTACCTCATTGGGGATAAGGTCAGAGACAAGGATGCAATCGCTAGTGCGTGCATGATTGCAGAGGCTGCAGCTGACGCAAAATCCCGTGGCAAAAACCTTTTGGATGACTTGATGGACCTCTACTGTGAACATGGCTTACACCACGATCATTTGTTGAGCGTGGTCAAGACAGGGCGTCGTGGTGAAGCAGATATCAAGGATATCATGGATCGATTAAGAAATCAATGTCCTAAAGACTTGGCAGGCATTCAAGTGCAATCCGTCATTGACTACATGCGACCAGATCAAACGGGGTTGCCTGCAAGCAATGTCATTCAACTTCACATGAGCAATGGGGATCGCATCACGGCAAGACCTTCAGGCACTGAACCTAAGATCAAGTACTACTTCAACACCCTAGGCCCCGCCTTGCGCCAAAGCCACCTGCGGGAAGATTATGTCAGCGGCAAGCAGGCACTAGAATCACGTATTGCGTCCTACGAAGCCATTATTACTGCGCTCTAAACTATCTTGGAGGCATGACCCATAGCTTCAAAATCACACTTGGCCTGGCATGCATCACCATGGCCTGCAGCACATCCCCTGACATGACGACCTATCTCAGCCACATCAATTTAGCTGATAACCGAGAGCTGCCTTTTTTTATTGAGCAAAAGGGAGAATCTCTGTGCATTGTCAATGGGGACGAACAGCTTCCTTTGACATGGAGCCATGTCAGCGATGACAACATGCAAGTCTATGAATTGAAGGCCTTTCAAGGCCAATTTCACCTTCTGTTCAGTGACGATCATGCGCAATTCAGCGGCTTTTGGTTGCGACCTGACAGGGGTGAGTCCTACCCCATCACTGGCAGCTTGACTGAACACAAGGAACGCCGGTTCAGCCCCACAGGCATGGCCAATGAGTCTGACAGCACCCTATGGCCATTGGCTGAACGCTATGCCACAACCATGGCCACCTCTACTGAAGCGCCAAAACAAGCAATCGCTGAATTCCAAAGCCATGGCAATGGCGTGGTCACTGGCAGCATCATGACTGAAACAGGTGACTACCGATTCCTGGCAGGCAATCGCCATGGCAACCACCTCATGCTTAGCACCTTTGATGGCATTCATGCCTATGTGTTTGATATGATTATTACCGATAAGGGTATTCAAGGACTGCACCAATCAGGTGCTGTCTACGCTGAAACCTTTGAAGGCCATGCAGATGCAGGCGCATCACTCCGTGACCCAGCGCAGCTCAGCAGTTACCATGAGGGTGATTCACCCTTGCGATTCACACTGCCTGATCATGCCACAGGTGACAGCCTCACCTACGACGGCCGTGCTAACCGGGTTACTTTGATTCAAATCCTTGGCTCTTGGTGTCCTAACTGCATGGATGAGAGCGAGGCCTTGAAGGATATCTACCAGGAATACCACAAACGCGGACTGGATGTGATTGCCCTTGCTTTTGAACGGTCCGATGACCCATTGATTGCACGGCCAGCATTGGTTAAAATGGTTCATGACATTGGCATGCCATACCCCGTCCTTTATGCTGGCAAAGCAGATAAGGGAGCCGTAGAACAGCTGCTGCCTGGCTTGAGTGACTTCATGTCCTACCCAACCGCTATCCTGCTGGACCGACAAGGCATTGTGAGAGAAGTTCATACGGGATTCAATGGCCCCGGAACCAGCCTTTATCAAGCGTGGTTAACTGAACAAAAATCACACATCGAAGAGTTGCTCAGTGAGTGATTCGGTAGAGCATCTCTCATCTGTATTTCTTCGTTTAAAGAAGAAACCAACGCGGCAACTGGATGACGTCAGGCCAAAGGCCTGTCGAGAATACCCACACAGTGATCGCGTCAAGCAGCATCAACTGCTAAGTCTCCATGCCATGCCATTGAGGACATTGCAAAAGGGCTTGACGCAAGCCTTAACGTCAAACAGACCAAAGGAAATCGCAAGGGTAATCGCAAGGGTAATTAGTTACGCGTTTGTTTTTGATAAAAAATGAACTCAGTGTATATACATTCAGTCTAGACATATCTTGCGGATGATTTAAAATTATTTAGCTCAACAAGCCCATGCGACACCTGTACTCCATTGCCCTTATTTCCCTTAGTTTTTTAACTTTTGGTCAAAGCAAAGTGCTGTTTCAATCAGGAACCTACCACCTCAACCCTGCCCATGGCACGGAGCTTCGTCAATTGTCCACATCTGAACAAGATGCACAGCATGTGCTTCGCGTAATCAGCTTGTCAGACATGATCACAGATGCGCAACTTCAAACACTTTTCATTGCGGGGATTGAGATGCATGGCTATTTGCCATTCAAATCCTACATCCTGTCCATTCCAGTGACTCAGCAAGCATGGCTTGCCATTGAAGCACTGAAAATCTCAGGGTTTTCACCCTTGTTGCCTGACATGAAATTGTCCGAGCAATTGGCCAGTGGCAATGTGCCAGCCTACACTTGGCTTGGCGATCGTTGGGAAATCCTTGCAGAAGTCCACGATGTTGAGTCCCTGCAATCTGCCATCCAATCCGCAGAGGCCTTGGGTGCTCTTATTTTATCTTACACAGGGCGTTCTTTCAAAGCCAGTATCCGTCCCGATGATTTGCGTTCACTTGCCAGCATCCCAAGCATTGTATGGATTCAACAACGCGAAGCGCCAGCGGAGAAGGAGAATTACACTGGCACCAAAAACCACCGTTCCAACGCCATCCGCGTCCCTTATGCCGGTGGCCGCGAATACGACGGCAGTGGCATCACTGTCGGGCACGGAGATGATGGCGACATCGTTCCACACATTGACTTCACTGGACGCATCCTATTCAATCGATCAGGCGCTTCTAATGGCGACCATGGCGACCACGTTGCAGGAACCATTCTAGGTGCTGGCAATCTGGACCCCAACGGGCAAGGTCAGGCTCCCGGGGCAGATCTGGTCTACTCAAGCTACCCTGCCAACCTAAACAATGTAGATGGTGACTACCTAGCCTATGGCGTACGCGTCACCGCGTCCTCCTACTCCAATGGTTGCAATGCGGGCTACACCTCATTCACACGAACCATGGACCAAGATATTCGTGACAACTATTCCTTGATGCATGTGTTCAGCGCAGGCAACTCAGGGTCTTCCAATTGCAGCTACGGAGCTGGCAGTGGATGGGGAAATATCACTGGCGGACACAAGCAAGGCAAGAACGTGATTGCTACGGCAAACCTCTTGTCCAATGATGTGCTCGCAGGGTCAAGTAGCCGCGGACCAGCTCATGATGGTCGTATCAAGCCGGACATATCTGCGATGGGAACCAGTGTTTATTCCACGATTTCACCCAACAGCTATGGCGTCAAAACAGGGACATCCATGTCTTGCCCAGGCGTGGCTGGTGTCATGGCACAACTATGGGATGCCTACAAGCAAAATCACAATGGCTCAGAGCCTGCAGGCGGCTTGATGAAAGCCATACTAACCAACACGGCAGACGACCTTGGCAACCCTGGTCCGGATTACAAACACGGCTATGGCCGCATGAATGCCTTGCGTGCAGTAAAGGCCATTGAAAATAATTGGTTCATTCCCGATACCATTGCCAATGGACAAGTTGACACGGTGAGCATTTTGGTTCCTGCAGGTTTAGGTGAACTGCGCGTGATGCTGCATTGGACAGATCCCGAAGCCACCGTCAATGCACAGCGTGCATTGGTGAATGACCTCAATGGCTTATTGGTCCAAGATGCATCCAGTTGGTTACCGTGGGTCCTTGACCCTACACCTAACAGCGCTGCATTGAACGCCAATGCCACAAGAGCTATAGACTCCTTGAACAACAGTGAGCAGTTCACTGTACTCGCTCCCTCAGGCGGTCAATACAAGCTCATTGTCGATGCATCTGTCGCCATAGGCACACAGACCTACTGGGTTACTTACAGTTTTATTGAGCAAGCCGTTGAACTCACCTACCCCATTGGTGGCGAGGTGCTCAAACCATCAACCAACTACCCCATCCGATGGGATGCCTCACCTGGCAGCTCATCCTTTGCTATTCAGCTATCAAGCAATGGTGGCACGTCGTGGACTACCGTGGCTTCACCATCTGCCAACCAACGACAGGCCGTCTTCACTGTGCCTTCCGGTGCGGGCGATGACATGGTCATGCAAATCACACGTGGCAGTCAATCAGACACCAGCAATGCCCGCATGGGACGTGTGGCCGTGCCATCAAACATTCAGGTCGCATGGGCCTGCCCTGACTCACTGAGACTGACGTGGAATGCTGTGTCGGGTGCCTCTGGCTACGTGGTTTACGAGCTTGGCAGCAAGTACATGGATCCCATCGACACAGTCAATGTCAATTACACGGTCCTGCACAATGTCAACAACGGCATCACGCAATGGTATTCTGTTGCAGCCATCACCCCGGGAGGCATGGTTGGCGAACGGGCCTATGCCATCGAGAAAAACCCTGGACTGATGGGCTGTGTCTTGCAGACAGATGCGCAATTGATTCAATTGACTAGCCCCATCGGCGGCATCCCCGATTGCCAGAACACCAGCAGTTTAGATCTAACCATTTCACTCAAAAACGGTGGCTCTGACACCTTGTTTAATCTCCCTATTGCCCTGCAAATTGGCAGTGGCGTCATCACAAGGGACACATTGTCGAGTTATTTGATTCCGACGCAAGTCATCAGCCATGTTTGGAGCAATGCGATTTCAGCTAGTGCTATAGGCAATTACACCTACCGGGTATGGACTGAAATGCCAGGGGATCAGTATTTAGGCAATGACAGCCTGGAAGGCAGTTTCTCTGTCCTGCAATCAGATTCTACCTACGCCCTGCCCTACTTGCAGAACTTCAATGGTTTCTTCAACTGTGGCACAACAAACAATTGTGGCAACACCACCTGCTCCCTTGCTGGCCATTGGACCAATGCGCTCAGCGGCAGCTTTGACGACCATGACTGGCGAACCCATTCAGGTGGCACTGCGTCATCTGGAACCGGTCCATCTGGTGGGCAATCTGGAGCATCTGGAGACAAATACTTGTACCTAGAAGCATCTGGGGGCTGCAATTATGCTGAAGCACTTAGTATGACTCCATGCATTGATCTCACATCTGCCACCTTGCCAGAAATAAAATTCTGGTACCACATGAACGGCAGCAACATGGGGGAACTGCATGTGGACATCATGAGTCAAGGCCAATGGGTCAATGACATCATCACACCAGTGACTGGCAGCCAAGGCAGTCAATGGATTGAAAAAGCCATCAGCTTGACATCTTACGTGGGTCAAGTTGTGCAGATTCGCTTCAGGGGCATCACAGGATCTAGCTGGTCTTCTGATATGGCCATTGATGAAGTTAGCATTACGGAAGTCAGTTCTGCACCTACCGCCATCCTTTCCATCAGCAACATGGCCCCCTGTGTGAATGAAGTTGTTGACCTGAGTGACCTGAGTGTCAATAGTCCCAACCAATGGCTATGGACCCTATTGCCTGCCTCAGGCTTCAGCTATTTGAGTGGCACAGACTCAACGAGCCAACACCCACAAGTCGCTTTCACAAGCTATGGCAACTACAGCGTTCGTCTGATTGCAAGCAATGGCAATGGCAGTGATACAGCGTTTGGCGCAGGAAACATCGTCATCAATGGCGGCGCCGCCCTTCCTTTCGCTGAACCCTTTAACACCTTCTTGCCAAATGGCTGGCAGATTGACAATTTAGACAACGGCACCACGTGGTCCGATAAAATTGCCATTGGTTCTTCTGGCGTGTCAACCAAAACTGCCTACATGGATAATTTCAATTACAACAACCCCTTGAGTGAAGATCGTTTGGTGACCCCGGGGGTTGACTTGACCGGTGCAAGTCAAGCAATTTTGGTCTTTGATGTTGCTTATGCTGCCTACAGCACCAACTACCTGGATGGCTTGCGCGTGGATGTGTCAACCAACTGTGGATCTACATGGACAGCTACCAGCTATCTCAAGCAGGGATCTGCCTTGTCGACGGTGAATTTCCAATCCTCTGCATTCACACCCAACTCAGCTGGCGCTTGGCGCACTGACACGGTGCTACTAACCTCTGCGGTATCTGGTCCATCAGTGAAATTCCGCTTTGCCGCTATCAATGGCTATGGCAACAACTTATACATTGACAATGTGCAAGTTTACAACCTGGGTTCAGCCGCGCCAGTTGCTAGCATTGGCAGCACTGCTGGCAGCTCATCCTGCATTGGAGACAGCCTTCAATTCACTGCTTTGAACCCTGGCAATGCCCTTGCAACATGGGATTTTGGACCTGGCTCCACGCCGGGAACAGCCAGTGGCATAGGACCCCACACGGTGACCTATTTCTCCGGTGGGTCAAAGGATGTGATCTTGACCTTGAACAGTGCAGGTGGACAGGATGATGACACCATGTCGTTCACTCTAGGCTACCCCACCATTGCTGCATTCACGCGCACTATCAATCAGCAAACTGCAACATTCACAGACATCTCCACAGCTAGTCCAAGTCAATGGCATTGGGACTTTGGCGATGGCAATACCGCCAGCACCCAAAACCCCGTTCACACCTATGCAGTTGGCGGCAATTACGTCGTCACTTTAGGGAGTTACAACAGTTGTGGCTGGGACAGCACTGATGCCACATTCTACATCTCAGGGGTCGGAATCGATGAGCCTGGGTCCGCTGGAGATTGGTTCATTCAACCCAACCCAAGCAATGGCCAAATCACGGTGCATATGCCACAAAATGCGGTGGTCCAGTCTTACGAGGTCATCGACATGCTTGGCCGGACCATCATTGAAAGCAACCTACCTGAAGATGGTCAATTGAATTTAGGTGCCTTGCCTTCTGGCAGGTACATGCTTCGCATTCATAGCAAGGATCAAGTGAAGGTCTTGCCATTGATTCGTCATTGACGGGGTCATCGGCGTACCCTACGAATTGACAACGGCGGCCATGGGGTCGCCTTTGTTGTTCAGGGATGCTATGCCTTTGGCGCCAATGCCAGCATGGTCATGGTGAGTGCCCCATTGAGTAAGAGCAACTCAAAACCAAAGGTGTAGTTCAGGATCGTTGGAGACAACGTGGCGACAGCATAAGTCAACAATGGGCTCGTCACGGCAATGGCAGGGATCAGCCAGGCCTGCCGTGGGCTCTGCTGACTCAGTATGCCATAGGCAAACAGGCCAAGCAAGGGGCCATAGGTGTAACCTGCTGCCGTGAACAGGGTTTTGATGATGCTTGGGTCAGCGAAAGGCTTGAGCACGACGATGAGCGCTCCTACAGCAATGGTGACAAGTACATGGGCCTTTTGTCGGACCTGCTTTGCTTTATCTGGTGACATGGTTTCAACGCGCAACACATCAACACTCAAAGAGGTCGTCAATGCGGTGAGTGCTGAATCCGCAGAAGAGAACGCTGCAGCCACCAAACCAATCACGAACAGTATTCCCAGCATCCATGGCATGTCTGCATGCATGGCTACAGCAGGGAAAAGGGCATCCCCACTTGCGTCAATGCCGTGATCACTAGCGAAGCGAGTCATCAACACACCAAGCGCTAGCACCATGAAATTCACCACGACAAGCACCAGGGAAAGGGTCATGACATTGATTTGGGATTCGCGAAGACTTCGGCAGGTCAAGTTTTTTTGCATCATGTCTTGGTCCAAGCCTGTCATGGCAATGGTGATGAACATCCCTGCAAGGAACTGCTGCCAGAAATGGTTGCCATCGGTTGAGTCAAAGAAGAACCATTGAGATTCAGGTTGGGCAACAAGCCAATCTATTGCTCCCAAGCTGCCCATGTCCACCTGTTGAGTGAGTACATAGAGGCCATAAAAAATGGCACCTAGCATGGCCAGGGTCTGCACCACATCCGTGACGACAACCGTCTGGATGCCCCCATGCTTGGTGTACAGCCATATCAGGGAAAGGATGAGGCATACAGTGAGCGCAAATGGCAACCCAAGGGGTCCAAAAACCAATTGTTGCAAAACAATGGACACCAAGTACAGGCGCAAAGAGGCACCCACCCATCGAGAAAGCAAAAAGAGCCATGCGCCACTGCGTTGCCCAAGATCATTGTAACGCTGACCCAGGTAGCCATATATCGTGCTGCTATTGCTTCGGTAATACAAGGGAAGCAGCACACCTGCCACGACGGCATAGCCAAGCACATATCCTAAAACCATCTGCATGTAGGCCATCGATGAAGATGATACCCAGCCAGGAACAGAAATAAATGTCACCCCACTCAAGGAGGCTCCCACCATGCCAAAACTCACCATCCACCATCGGGATTGCCTGTTACCAGTGAAGAATGACCGATTGTCAGCACCACGTGAAGTCCACTTAGCAAGAGCTAATACCGCAAGAAAATAGACGAACATGACAAGCAATATGGAAAGGGGCTTCATGGGCACAAATATGGGCTTTACTTTTATGCCAATGGAACTCCCTTCACTTGCCCTTGAAAAAGCTGTTCGCGAACTGGCAAAATTGCCGGGCATTGGTCGGCGGTCTGCCTTGAGGTTGGCCTTGCACCTTGTCCGTCAAGGCAAGCAGCAATCGCTTGACCTTGGCCTGTCCATAGAGCAATTGGCAGAGGTGAGTCGATGCCGTACATGCCATGGCATTTCTGATGAACTGTTGTGCAGCATTTGCTCTGACAGCTACCGTGATCAAGTCACCATCTGTGTGGTGGAAAGCATTCGGGATGTGCTTGCCTTGGAAAACAGCCACATCCATCGCGGCACCTACCATGTGCTGGGTGGTTTGATATCCCCCATGGATGGATTGGGGCCCAACGACCTGACGGTGGATGACCTGGTTTCAAAGGCAGAAAACCAAGGCATCAAGGAAATCATCTTGGCCTTGAGTGCAACCATGGAAGGTGACACCACCGCTTTTTACCTGCACAAACGCCTTGAGCACACAGACATCAAGTTGACAGCCATTGCCCGGGGCTTGCCCGTTGGTGACTCCCTTGAGTACGCTGATGACATCACGTTGAGCCGCAGCTTTCAGCAGCGACTACCTTTTGAACAAACCCTCAGGTCATGAGGTTATCTGTTGTCATCGTCAGCTACCAGGTGAAGGACTTGCTTCACCAATGCCTCTGCTCTGTAGAGCGAGCCATTGATGGCATCGATGCAGACATCCTGGTTGTTGACAATGCATCCACCGATGGCACGGTGGATATGGTGAGACAGTGGCACCCATCGGTTAAGTTGATTGCATCTCAAGAAAATTTAGGTTTTGGCAAGGCCAACAATTTAGCCGTGTCACAGAGTGATTCAGAACACATCCTTTTCCTCAACCCAGACACGGTTTTGCCTGAAGACAATTTAACTGAAGCGCTGGCTGTCATGGATGCGGATACAGGCATTGGATCCATGGGTTGTCGCATGATTGATGGCGCAGGTGAATTCCTTCCTGAATCCAAGCGTGGTATGCCTACCCCGATGATTGCCTTGTACCGGCTGATTGGCCTGAGTAAGTTGTGGCCTAAACATGCATCTTATGGTCGATACTACTGGGGACATCTACCTGAGGATGAGAATGGTGACGTTGATGTGCATTGTGGCGCATGGATGTGGGTTCGCAAGGAAATTCTGGATAAACTAGGCGGCTTTGATGAGTCATTTTTCATGTATGGCGAGGACATCGATTTGTCCTACCGCATTCAGCGTGATGGCTGGCGAAACCATTACCTGGGGCGCCAACCCATCATTCATTACAAAGGCGAAAGCACCAAGCATGCCAGTTGGAATTATGTGAAAACCTTTTACCAAGCCATGCACATTTTTGCTGTGAAGCATTTCTCCAACAAGGCCAGCTTGTTTGTCTTCACGCTAAGGATGGGCATCATTGCCCGTGGCGCGCTTTCAATGATGCGGCGATTCACCCAGGTTGCCCTGCCACCATTGATTGATGCGGGACTGACTGTCGCAAGCATGTGGCTAATCACCGACTATTGGGAAACCAATCATCGGTACATCGATGGCGGTGCCTACCCCGACATGTACCGGCAAATCATCATCCCTGCCTACCAAGGCATTTGGCTCGCAGGTCTTTGGGTCATGGGCGGTTACCGGCAGCACAGCAGCTTGCGCTCCATTTTTTCTGGATGGGCCGCAGGCACGTTATTGCTGATGGGTATTTACGCCCTGCTCCCTGAGGAATTGCGCTTCTCAAGGGCCTTGCTGTTGCTCGGCGCAGCCACATTCCTCTTGGTCACCCTGTTGCGACGCTTTATTCAAGTATGGTGGTCCGGCACGCGCGATGCCATGCTTCGTACAGGACATGTTGGTGATCGGATGCCTGCGCATGAACAAAGTGGCATCAACTTCTCCATCACCACGGATGACATACAACAAAGTGTAGACAGCCTTCAGCTGAACCAATTGGTCTTCTACCCGTCCAAAATCCGGAACAAGTCCATCATTCAAGCCATGATTGCTTGTCGCGGAATGAACCTCAGGTATCGCATGGCCTACCCGGAGCTTTCAACATTGCTGGGCAGCGACATGGCCAATGCCAATAAGGTGAAACGCTTACCCAACTTGGCACAAAAAAGATATCAACGACAAAAACGCAGCTTAGATTGCCTGGTTGCCTTCAGCTTTTGCTTGCTGAGCCCATTGATGATTCTCAAGCAAAGCACCCGTCGATTACTCAGGCATGTCCCCATGGTTTTCGCAGGAAAGCTAACATGGGTAGGGGGTATGGATCACCAGGCCAAGGATGACCTGCTACACCCACTACATCTAGGCGTCTTGGCGCACAGTTCCAGGCACCCAAATGAGAACATTGCCGATCAAGCCAATGACAGCTATTTCACCCATTGGAGTGTCGATTGGGATCTAAGAGTCATCCTTCGTGCAGCTCGGTTTTAATGTAAATTTGCCATTCACAATACACAGGATATGTTTGAATTGATCATGCCCAAGATGGGCGAATCTGTTGCAGAAGCCACCATCACTGAATGGCTGAAGGCTGAGGGAGATGCCATTGATGCAGATGAGTCATTGTTGACCATCGCCACCGACAAGGTTGACAGCGATCTCCCTTCCCCTGTTTCTGGCGTATTAATCAAGCAGCTTTTTTCTGCAGATGAAGTCATCCAAGTTGGTCAAGTCATTGCCCACATTCAAGAGGCTGGCGACACATCCTCACCTATCTCGAAGGTTGAAACGAAGGTTGAAACGAAGGTTGAAACGGCCAGTCCAGCTGCTGCCGCAGTAACTACCGCAACAGCCACTCCTCTGGCAGACAGCAAACCCCTAGCCGCAGCGGTCAATGAAACCGCAACGACTGCAGCAGGTACGGTCTCATCCAAGCCAACAAGCATTCCTCGCGAGAGCAATGGCCGTTTTTACAGCCCCCTTGTGCGCAACATCGCTTCTGAAGAGGGCCTCTCCATCGGTGAACTCGATGGCATTCAAGGCAGTGGCCAGGATGGCCGTGTGACCAAGAAAGATTTGATGGCTTACCTGGGTCAGCGTGGGTCAGCGCCTGCAGCTATCGCAAAGACAAGCAAGCCTTCAGCTCCTCTGACAAAGCAAGCGCCAGCATTTGCTTCCGTGCATCAAGCACCACCAGTGCCAGTGATGGAGGGTGATGAAATCATTGAGATGGATCGCATGCGTAAACTCATAGCCAATCACATGGTGATGAGCACGCATGTATCACCCCATGTCACTTCCTTTGTTGAAGCTGATGTCACGGTTATCGTGAACTGGCGCAATCGTGTGAAAGACGACTATCAAAAACGTGATGGCACTAAAATCACCTTTACACCCATCTTCATGGAAGCGGTAGTGCGTGCGATCAAGGACTTCCCTATGGTCAATGTCGGTGTAGATGGCGACAACATTATTGTGCACAAAGCCATCAACCTAGGCATGGCAACTGCCTTGCCCAGTGGCAACCTCATTGTTCCCGTGATTAAGAATGCTGATCGATTCAGCCTGAGCGGTCTTGCTAAGGAGGTCAATGAATTGGCAGCCAAGGCGCGCAACAACAAACTGTCCCCCGATGACGTTGCCAATGGCACATACACCGTCACCAACGTGGGAACATTTGGCAATGTAATGGGTACACCCATCATCAACCAGCCACAAGTCGCCATTTTAGCCCTTGGTGCCGTCCGCAAAATACCTGCCGTGATTGAAACCCCAGAAGGCGACATGATTGGCATCCGACACAAGATGTTCCTTTCACATTCCTACGACCACCGTGTCGTTGACGGCGCCCTTGGCGGCATGTTCGTCAAGCGTGTAGCTGATTACTTGGAGCAGTTTGACCCTAATCGCGTGATCTGATGCAGTTACAACGCCCACTTTGTGTATTTGACCTGGAGACCACAGGGCTCAGCATCACCAATGACCGCATCGTTGAGATGTGTGTCATTCGACGTGGCGCTGATGGCGCTGAAAGTACCCACGTATGGCGTGTCAATCCAGGCATTCCCATTCCAGATGAAGCCTCAGCTATTCACGGTATCACCGATGCAGATGTTGCAGACTGCCCCAGCTTCAAGGCTATTGCTCACGAGGTCAAGGCAGTTATTGCCGACTGCGATATGGCTGGCTACAATTGCCACAAGTTTGACATCCCCTTTTTAGCAGAGGAATGCCTTCGCGCTGACTTAAGCATTGATTTTCATAAGGTCCATGTGGTTGATGTGCAAAATATCTTTCATAAAAAAGAGCAGCGGACACTGTCAGCAGCAGTGAAATTCTACACGGGGAAAGCCATGGAGAATGCCCATAATGCAGAAGCTGATGTGCGTGCAACCTTGGATGTGTTGCTGGCGCAAATCAACCATTACGATGACCTTCCTGAAGGCATTGAGGGATTGGCAACTTACTCTACACGCCACAAGGCTGCTGATTTCGCCGGCTTCATCACTTTTGATGAATCAGGTGTCGAGCAATTCTCCTTTGGGAAGTACCGTGGCCAACGTGTGGTGGATGTCCTTGCAAGCAATTCCGGCTATTTCAGCTGGATGCTCAATGCCGACTTCCCCATTTACACGAAGAATATTTTGACAGCTATCAGGCTCAAGAATCGATGAAAATCCTTTGCATTGGACGCAATTACCCTGCCCACGTCGCTGAGCTAGGCAACGACATACCTGATGAGCCTGTGATTTTCTGCAAACCGGACTCAGCCATATTGGCAAAAAGGCATCCCTTCATCATTCCATCATGGACCCAAGAAGTTCATCATGAATTAGAATGGGTGCTCCGCATTGGTAAAGTAGGTAAGACCATTGATGAAGCCTTTGCATGGAACTATGTGGATGCCATGACGGTAGGCATCGATTTCACCGCAAGAGATCTTCAACGGTCACTGAAAGCCAAAGGACTGCCTTGGGAGAAATCCAAAGGCTTTGACGGATCTGCTGCCATAGGGCAATGGATGCCTGTTGGCAAGAGTAGTGATACCCATGAATTACAATTAGATAACCAGGTTGGTATGCTTCAAAAAGGCAACACAAGTGACATGCTTTTCACTGTGAATCAGCTCATTGCGCACGCCAGTCGGTATTTCACCTTGAAAACGGGCGATATCCTTTTCACTGGAACTCCTTCAGGTGTTGCTGCTGTGCAAACTGGCGATCGATTGACAGCCAGCCTGGATGGCACCACCTGCTTGCAAGTCGACATCCGTTGACCCTAGACAAAATCTCATCAGGTCGGTTTCTATCACCGCAGGAAACATTATATTTGAAGCTTATGGGTTTCCCTAATACCTGAATGCTGAATATGAGATTTTTTCTACGCACAACACTGACCTGCTTAGCTACCCTAGCCAGCTTTGCTGCACATTCCCAGACAACGGTTTTCACTGAAAGCTTTGATCCACCTTCTGGCCCTGACTCTGTCTGGACTTACCACAGCCTTGGACCTTTGGTTACCGTGCCATACTGGAACGACACATCAGCGCTTGCTGTTTCTGGCCCCAACAGTTACCATGCGAAAATTGTTGCCAACGACTCGATTATTTTTCGCACGGACACCTTCAGCACCGTGGGTAATATTTTTGTTCGATTGACTTTTGATCACATTGCAAAGGTTCACTTTGGTCAACAAGCATGGCTTCGCGTATCCAATGATGGCGGCCAAACATGGACACGACTGGTTGCATCACATTACGATGGCAGCAGTGCTGGATTCCCTGCAACCAGTTACTTCAACGAACTCTCCTACGCCAACCCCAACGCGCTCCCCTACTGGGGTGGCCTAACGCCTGCAGGCACAGGCACAGCGCCAACCGCACAATGGTGGGCCAACGAAACTTTTGATGTTTCTTCCGTCCTTGGCGTGGGACCATCAGGAACTGGTAACGGCTACGCTAACTGCCTGGTAGAGTTCATCTTAGAATACAGAAGCCCCTCAGGTACAGCCAACCCAGCTGGTTGGTTTGTCGACAATGTGAAAGTAGACGCAGCCCCTTGTGAACTAAATCCACCAACTATCACTTTTGACTTGACACCTCGACGAGAGCCCATTGGTGCACGCTACCAATTGTCACAAATCATTCAGCTGAAAGCCCTAGATGCAGAATCTGGCATTGACTCTGTCGTGTTATTTACACGCCTTAACGGCGGCGCATGGAACGACACAACTATGACGCCTGCTAATTCCTCAACCTGTCCAGATTCATCCATCTACAGCTACAGCATCAATTCATTGATCATGGGCGACTCGATGGATTGGTATGTGGAAGTTTATGACTGTGCCTGCCCTAATATGAGCCGGTCCCCATCATTGGCTTCATCTCCCATTTACAATACCTTTTGGATTGACCCCTCACCACCTATTATTTGCGGCGTAACAACAAGCAACAGCTTCCCTTCCGTGGTGACTTCCTTCCCTTGGGTTGAAAACTTCTCTAGCATCAATTGGATTCAGGGCTCTGGCACTGGCAACACAGGGTCTAGCCACCGAGGCATTTTCCCTCAAGGCAATCCCCCTTCAGGCAAAAACTGGTCTGTCTCTCCCAATCCAACAAGTTCTGGATTTGGCTGGTCCGTTCGCCAAGGCGCAACAGGTACAGCAAACACTGGCCCATTGGGCGATCACACCACAGGAGGCGGCAAGTACTTGTACACTGAAGTTTCACAAGGCAATACCAATAACAACACCCTGCTGATTACACCTTGTATCAAGCTCACAGGACTAAACCATGCTGTGTTTGAATTTTGGTACCACAAATACGGTCAACACATGGGCAATTTGCGCGTGGACATTGACACAGGATCAGCTACCCCTAAATGGGTTGTTGGTGTGATGTTGGTCTCTGGGCAAAAGCACAGCAGCACTTCACAACCTTGGTCCAAGGCATTGATTAATTTGGATCCTTACTTAGGCCAAATCATTCGTGTGCGATTCCTCGGAAACAAGAACAACTCCTCAGCTAATGACATGGGCGACATGGCCCTCGATGATATTTCTGTTTACGAGCCAGACCCTGCAGACATTGAAATGGTGAGCTTTATAAAGCCCAACAATGGCTTCTGTCAATACACCAGTACAGAAGACGTTCGGGTGCACTTCCGCTCTGAGGGCTTCTTCCCCATTGACACCATTCCATTGGCGTTTTCTGTGACCAATTTGAGCACATCAGTCACTGTGACGCATCGCGACACCGTCTACCGGTCAATGACCTTAGGTGACACGGCAACCTACACTTTCAGTCCCAAGGCAGATCTTTCTGCCTACAGCAACTACCACATCTATGCATGGAGTGAGGCGCCAGGTGACCCCAATTTGAACAATGACACGATTGGCTTCAAATTCATTGAGCACATTGCTCCCATCACTGGTTTTCCTGCCATTGAAACCTTTGACGGACCCGGCTGGGTTGCCGGCAATGGCAGCGCAGGCAATGCTGGCACATTCAACACCGTAGACTGGGAAGTCTACCCAGCAAGCAACTCAGGTGAGTTTGCATGGATGGTTGGCAATGATTTAACCGTCACAACTGGGACTGGTCCTCGATGGTCCTGGAAACGCAATGATGGCAATTACATTTACACTGAAGGGTCCTATGGCTCTAACAGCCCTGCCGCACTCTTTAGAACTGTCAAATGTATTGACCTGACTGGTTTGGTCAATCCTACACTCTCTTTCTGGTATTACCTCTATGGTTCTGACATCAACATCCTCAATGTGCAAGTGGTACCCAATGGGTCAAACAATTGGCAAACGGTAGCGGGCGCACCCATTGTTGGCCAGAAGCATGTGAAAGAGATTTCAGATTGGAAATTCAAGATGGTCGACTTGAGTGCCTATGTGGGTCAAGTGATTAAAATTCGCATTTTGGCTAGGAAAATTGGCGGCGGAGACAAGGCTGACATGGCCATCGATGACCTGGTGATTTATGACCGACCTGCCACTGACTTAGGCATAAGCATCATTTCTTCCCCATTGAATTCGACCACATTGACCAGCCCTCAAAGTGTGATCATGAAAATTCGCAACTACGGTAGTGTCGCGAAAAGCAACATCCCTATCACTTACCAAGTCAATGACTTATGTACGAGTAGTAATTCAGCCACCTACACCACCTCCTACACAGGCAGCATCCCTGCAGGTGGTGAAGTTTCACTGACTGTCAGCACACCTCCCACCTACTACCTAGGTGAATTTGAGGTCAAGGCATGGACCATGATGACAGGCGATGGTTTTGCCTTCAATGACACAGCCAGCAAAATCAGTTCTGCAAGGGTCAGCCTTCAAATTCCTGTTGGGCCTGAGAACTTTGATAACTGCATCGGTGATGAGCTGGGCTTCTTTACTCAAGGTGGCTTAGGAACTATGCAAATGTGGGAACATGGCACACCTGCAAAACCCGGATTCAACGGCGCAGCCTCTGGCAGCAACGCGTGGGTTACTGGGCGACATGACGATTACCAAGAGAATAGCACAGAAATCCTTCGCGTCCCAACCTTGCTAGGCTTTGACACTATTCAAGGCGCTGAATTGCGTTTCAAGCAAAAGTTCTCATTTGCTACGGGTGACGGCGGTAAAGTTGAATACTTCCAAGGTGGACAGTGGAATCTATTTGGCACAGCAGCTGTTGCTATCGGTGTCAACTGGTATGGCTCAAGCTATGGCGCAAGCAATGTCGCCTCATTGAACTCAGCTGGTTGGGCTGGCAGCACCGGCGGGTCATACATTACCTCGATGCTTCCTTTGAATATCTGGAACTACAGCAGTAACCCACTGATGCTCCGATTTGTCATGAAATCAGGCGCAGGTGCTACGGGTAAAGGATGGTCCATTGATGACTTTGAGGTCTATGTTCCGCCACAAAACTCTGCATCAGCTATTGCTATTGACACCCGGGAGTATCTGATCATTCCTGCCGACACAGCCCATTTGCGTGTCCGCATTGAAAACACAGGAGCTAAGCCTTTGGATAGCTGCCTTGTGCGATTCCAAGTCAACGGCGGTGCGTGGAGCAACTATGAAACCGTGATTTTCAAGGACAAGAATGGCAATATCACACCCAAATTCAAGGGGCAGAAAATGTGGTACGACTTTGAACAAGGCTGGCTCAATGGTGGCGCTGGATCCTACAATGTTTGTGTTGAAACCTTCAAGCCTGACAGTAAATTGGATGACATCCCCACAGATGATCAACTCTGCATCACGATTGATGTATTGGATGAGATTGCTATCACAACAGGCAATGGTTACTGCAACGACTTTGAAACAAGCACGATTGCCTCATGGGTTGCCTTGCACGCTAACGATAAGAAATTGGCGCATGATTGGGAGTTTGGAACCCCCAACCAGACGCAAATCAATTCGGCCGCCAGTGGGTCAAATGCATGGGTGACGTTTGCCGATAGCAATTACAGCTCTATGAGTCAAAGCGCTGTGCACACACCATTCTTCTACTTGAACCCCAACAACACCTACAGCCTTTCTTTCAAGCACAACATGCTGACAGAGCAGTACCACGATGGTGGCTCAGTGGATTGGTCCTATGATGGTGGTGTGACTTGGTACACCTTAGGGAATGTCTTGCAGAATGGACTGTGGTACAACACGGTACACGTGACATCATTGGACATCATTCGTCCAGGTTGGAGCGGTAACACCAATGGCTGGATCACCTCCACCATCAAATTCACGGTGGAAAATGCTGGCAAATTGGTTTTCCGATTCCGATTTGGATCTGACTTCACCCTACAGAATGAAGGCTGGGCTATTGACGACTTCTGCTTGGACCAAGCACCCGCAGGCACTCCAGCTGACATTGTTGGCATAGGTTTGGATGAAGATCAAATCCCTGGATTTTTCCTTGGGTACATCACCCCTAACCCTGTTGGTCAAATTGCACAGTTGCAATTCAATGGTGACCGACCCTTGAAATTGAACCTTCGGGTGATTGACCTCCTTGGAAAGGAAATCATGCATCAGACAGTTCAAGGCGACGTTGGCTACAATAGCTTTGACATCGATGTCAGTGCCTGGGCCAATGGCATGTACACTGTGATTGCTGAAGTTGAAGGTGGCACCTTGATGAGAAAATTCATTGTGCAGCACTGATCTGATTGATCACTGATTAAACCGAAGGCCGAACACTGAGTGTTCGGCCTTCTTGTTTAACGGTAAATACCTTGGCCATTAAGCCAGGCAACGTATTTAAGCTTGTTGAGGATATGCCCACCATGGGTCTTGGCAAAGTTGTGATAACCCGGTCGATCTGGATCAGCACACATGAAGAGGTAATCACCAGGTCTGGCGTCCAGCACCAAGTCAATGATATGGCTATCCACTGTTGCCAATGGCTTAGGTGGTAGTCCGTTGATCTGGTATGTGTTGTAGGGATGATCCAGCTTAGTCATGGCTCGACTTACGCGGCGAATTTTCTCATGGTCTGGCTCACGATCCATCACCGCGAAAATGACGGTCGGATCTGACTCAAGCTTCATGCCCCTATCAAGCCGCGTTAGGTACAAGCTGGCAACGGTTGCCATGTCACTCAGGATCTTTGACTCGGCTTGAACCAAACTGGCCAATACCACAACCTCTGAAGGTTCAAGAGAAAGGGCCATGGCTTTCATCTTCCTTGATTCATCCCAAAATCTGTCGTATTCAAGCGTCAACCGCTGAAAGACCTTTGTTGGACTGCTTGACCAGTACATGTTGTAGGTGTTTGGCATCAATACCAAATATGGAAAATCCTTCAGCGCTTCATTGAAGGCAGATTTATCGTGGGGGAAGTGACTGGCTAAATCCTCCAATACAGCATCCGTGGACTGGTAACCTCTCAAGCGAACCCGAATGGCATCTTCATAACCTAAGGTGATTCGTCGGTACATAGCAAGCGCGGACTCCTTGTGTCGCAAGCGGTAATGTCCTGGGTGTGGCTGCTTGTTGTCCTTCTTTGTTCGCCATGCCCAATGCTTCAACACCCAGGGCTGAAGGGAACCATCCAATTGATCCTCAACAGCTTGCCAAGTTGTCTCCGCGTCGACTGTCAACACCACGATGTCTTTTGGTCCAGCAGGGTACTTCCTTTCTGCCACCATGGCCACAGCCACCACAGCTGCCAAGCCTATGGCGAGCCTCGTTAACCAACGAAACCGCTTCATGATTGACGCTTGGGTCGCTGCCATTGCATGATGACCATATCCTGCCACCCATCTGACATGTGGTACCACTGTTGCATGGTTCCAACTTCTTTGAAGTTGGCAGAAGTGAATGCCGATCGTGCAGCATGATTGATTGTCAACATTTCTGCCTTGAGGGTACGCAGCAGTGCATGTTCAGTCGCCCATGCTTGCACTGCTTTCAAGGCTGCCGGGGCAATGCCTCGGCCTCGAAGTGCTGGATCCACCAACAAGCCCACTGAGGCATGCTGATGCAGTGGACTGGCATCATAGATGTCAACCAGGCCTAAGGGTGAGTATGCCGCATCCTCAATCATCCAACGCAGTTGTCCCACCTCCCAAAAGTCGCGTTTAGCAGCATCCAAGTAGGCTTGCATCATGGCTTTTGAAAAAGGGGCGTAACGAGGTCCAGCCTTCCAATGCTCAGGGTTGTTCTCCCATTGGAGCAATTGATCCAAATCTGAAGGCTCCAGAGCACGCAATCGTACATCAAAATCTACCATGGCCATTGTCCTTTGAACACCAGGACTACTGGCCCAGTCAGTTGAATTTTTTTAAACCCCGCATCGGATCCTTCAAAGTCAACGATCAGTTGGCCACCTTTAGCCTCCATCTGAATGGGTGATGGCAAACGGTTTATTTGATGGATGACCAATGCTGCTGCAACCGCCCCTGTTCCGCAACTCAAGGTCTCTGACTCAACGCCGCGTTCATAGGTTCTGATTGCATAGGCATTGTCGCCTTGGATGGGTTGCACCCAGTTGATGTTGCATCCACCTTGTTTTACATAATGACCATACCTAAGCTTCTTGCCCAATTCCATGACGTCCAATGTACCTAAATCCTCCGATTCAGGCAGCAAAACAACATGATGTGGTGAACCGGTATCCAGGAAGTAACCCCCTGCAGAGGCCTTTGCTAATGCCACGCTCTCCATGGCTATCGTGATCTGATCCGAACCCTTCCACCAGGCCTCGTGCAAGCCGTCAACCGCTTCAAACGAGCATTCAGAACCTGAGAACAAGTCGCTACGTTTAGCAAAGTCTACGGCACAGCGCGAGCCATTGCCACACAAGCTACCTAAGGCGCCATCTGCATTGTAGTACGTCACTTTGAAATCAGCTACATGGCTGACAGATAATCGAACCAAGCCATCTGCACCAATGCCTGTTCGCCGGCAACAAGCCTTAGCAATCATCTGGTCATCCAGCCAATCCCCATCCATCTCATCGATGAGGATGAAGTCATTGCCTGCGCCATGGTATTTGGTAAACTGAAAATTCATACCTCAAATTTAGGGCTGTGGAACAGTTTTTGGAATTAAGAAGTGAATTAATTCAACTAAAATGAAGGTATCAACCTATTTAACCATTGGTGGCGCAGTGGTCATCAGCATTCTTGGCGGCATAAGCGGTGCGGCTATTTTTCAGCAAAGTCAACCAGAGCAAGTGATCCACGAACATCACACCATTCCGGCAAGCCAGTTGGCCAGCAACATCCGACCCGGCATTGTCAGCTCAACAGATTTCTCATCGGCTGCTGAACAAGCAGTACATGCCGTCGTGAATGTGAAAACCACCGTCGAGAAAGGTTACTATTTCAACCCATTCAAGGAATTCTTCTTTGGTTCTGATGAAGGATCTCAAATCCAACCCCGCATAGTTCAAGGATCTGGGTCCGGTGTCATCATTGCCTCCAGTGGCTACATTGTAACCAACAATCACGTCATCAAAGATGCAGTATCAGTGACTGTGACACTTAATGACAACAGGGAATATGTCGCAGAAGTTGTTGGCATCGACGCAACCACCGACTTGGCCGTATTGAAAATATCAAGTGAAAAGACTCTTCCCATCATGACATTTGCCAATTCTGACAATTTGCGACTGGGCGAATGGGTCCTTGCCGTTGGCAACCCATTCAACCTGACTTCAACGGTGACTGCAGGCATTGTCTCAGCGAAAGGCCGGAACATCAACATCATCGACAACCAATCAGCCATTGAAGCTTTCATACAAACGGATGCCGCCGTCAACCCCGGCAACAGTGGCGGCGCCTTGATCAACACTTCAGGTGAGCTCATAGGCATCAATACTGCGATATCTACCCACACAGGAAGTTACGAGGGCTACAGCTTTGCCATCCCTGCCAACATTGTGAGCAAGGTGGTCAATGACATCATGACCTATGGCGTGGTTCAACGGGCATACCTAGGGGTTAGCATCACCAACATCAACCAGGCCCTGAAGGAGCAAAAAGGCATTGATCTCAACCAAGGGGTATACATTGCTGAGCTAAGCCCTAAGGGGGCAGCCATGGATGCTGGGCTGAAAAAGGGTGACATCATTGTCACTGCTGGCGGTAAAATCGTGAAAAAAACAGCAGAGCTTTTAGAGGTCATCGGTTCAAAAAAACCTGGTGACAAGCTATTGATTGAGGTGATTCGCAACGGCAATCGCAAGTCCTTCCAATTGACATTAAAAAACCTCGCTGGAACCACCGAAATCCTCCAACAGGAGGACATGGAAAGCTTAAGAACCCTAGGCGCTGCCTTTGAGACATTGACGCAGACAGAGATGCGGACTTATGGATTGAGGTCTGGTGTCAAGATCAGCGACATCGGTAAAGGAAATCTAGCTAAAGCAGGTGTACCTCAGGGATTCATACTGGTCCGACTCAACAACCAATATGTCAGCAATCAAGCTGAAGTTTCAGCCATCATCAATAGGCTTGACCCCGGTGATGGTTTGCTGTTGCAAGGGTTGATGCCTAACGGACAACCTGAGGTATTTGCTTTCGCCCTGTAAGCCACTGTGTGAATTTCTGCCCATTGGGGCATAAAAAACAGCAAGAAAGGATGGCCGTTCACCCAAGTAGAAATACTTTTGCTCTACCCTTACATTGAATCAACCGACCCTTTGATGAATCCCTCTTCCAAACAATCCTTTTACGCAAGCAAAACATCTGAACGCTTGCATGATGAGCGCGCTGCCACGTCAATGATTAAGCGCGTTGGCGACCTGTTTTTTGATAAAAATGTTCATGTGGTACTTTTCCGCCAAGCCCTGGTGGATCAAAGGCCTTCCGAATTGCTTCAGGCTCATGTGCACGCCAGCAATATGGCTGGTGAGACGATCACGGTCCAGGATTCATTGGCCATGATCAAGGCATTGCAAGAAACCGCTGTTCAAAACAGCTCCATTGACATTGGACGCATGGCGGTTGAATGGAAGCGTGAAGCAGGTGTTTACCTGGAAAGGAATGCCTTTATTCACGCCAAACTCAAGGCCTTTATGAACAGCCAGAACCCCGACTCTGAACCTGTTGACGTGGTGTTGTACGGTTTTGGACGTATCGGCCGCTTGGTCGCACGCGAGCTAATCAGCCAGGAAGGTCGTGGCAATCAGCTGCGCCTTCGCGGCATTGTCACCCGCGGTGAAAACGAAGTCAGTTTAGAGAAACGCGCTTCCTTGCTTCGCGTGGATTCCATCCATGGGCAATTCCCCGGAACCGTTGAGACTGATCATGAAAACAACGCATTGATCGTCAACGGCCGACCAGTTGTGATGATTGCTGCCAGCGACCCCACAAAAATTGACTACACTGCCTATGGCATTGATGATGCCTTGATTATTGACAACACGGGTGCCTTTCGCGACAGGGAGGCATTGAGCCTTCACACGCAAGCAAAAGGTGCAAGCAAGGTTCTCCTAACCGCACCTGGCGGAGGGATTCCTAACATTGTCTTTGGGGTGAATCACCTTGATGTGGACAAAGGTGAAACCATCTTTTCAGCAGCCAGCTGCACCACCAATGCCATTGTCCCCGTACTGAAAGTGATTGAGGATGTCTTAGGCATTGAGCAAGGTCACATTGAAACCATTCATGCCTACACCAATGACCAAAATTTGGTGGACAACATGCACAAGAAATACCGACGTGGTCGCGCAGCAGCCGTCAACATGGTGATCACAGAAACAGGTGCTGGCAAGGCTGTTGACAAGGTGATTCCTGGACTGGGTTCGCGATTGACCAGCAATGCCATCCGTGTTCCTGTGCCCAATGGCTCATTGGCTATTCTCAACTTAAGCCTCAAAAAGACCACTGACCGCGAAGCCTTCAATGCCATCATGAAAGATGCTGCTTACGAAGGTAAATTGGTGGAGCAAATCAAGTTTTCCATGAGTGCTGAGCTAGTGTCCAGTGACATCGTTGGTGATTCATGCTGTGCCATTTTCGACTCAGAAGCAACCGTCATGCACCATGACGGCAAGCATGTGGTCATTTATGTGTGGTACGACAACGAATATGGCTATACGCGCCAGGTCATGCGATTGGCTAAGCATGTGGCGAACGTGAGTCGGAAATCCTACTTTTGATTGGGCTCGACACTAAGACTGCTTTCACAACAGAAAGCCCCTTGCAAGCATCAACCCACCGTGTAAGCGGTGGGTTTTTTCATGCCCCCATGTCATCGACACATGAACAAGTTCAATCAGGAGACATCAACCCTGATAGAATGGCAACTTGGTCACCTTCGCTTGCAACAGCTTGCCCCTGACCTCAATGAAAATTTCCGTATCCGCCTTGGATAAGGCTTTGGGGACATAGCCCATGCCAATGGCTTGATTCAATGACGGCGACATGGTGCCACTGGTCACAATACCAATGTGATCTCCTTTTGCATTCGTGATGGGGTAACCTTGCCTAGGTATGCCTCGATCAATCAAGTAAAAGCCCACCAAACGGCGGCTGACGCCCCTGGTTTTTTCTTCCAGCAATGCCTCCGAGTTGGTGAAGGTTTTGGTGAATTTGGTGATCCATCCAAGGCCTGCCTCCAACGGTGATGTGCTTTCATCGATGTCATTGCCGTAGAGACAAAACCCCATCTCCAGGCGAAGGGTGTCACGCGCAGCAAGTCCAGCAGGTTCAATGCCATACGGCTGGCCTGCCTCCAAGATGGCATCCCAAACTTGTGCGGCCTTACCCTTAGGGATGTAAAGCTCAAATCCGCCTGACCCAGTGTAGCCCGTGGCACTGATGAGTACCCCATCAACGCCAGCAAAACGGCCCCATGTGTAGGTATAATAAGTCATGTCAGCTAAGTTCACTTCTGTCAATGATTGCAGGGCTTCAGTCGTCTTGGGGCCTTGCACAGCCAACAACGAAGTCTCCAGGGATGCATCACTGATTGTGGCATCGAAACCACCTGCATGGCCCTCTAGCCAAGCCATGTCCTTTGCCATGTTAGATGCATTGACAACCAAGAGGTATAGGCTATCTGATTCACAGTACACCAGTAAATCATCAACGATGCCTCCCTTGTCGTTTGGCAGGCAAGCGTATTGGATTTTCCCAGAGGTTAACTTCGCTACATCATTGGATATAACCGACTGCAAAAAGGCCAAAGCATCTGGTCCTTTGACCCAAAACTCCCCCATGTGCGACACATCAAACACCCCAAGGGATTGGCGAACAGCATGGTGCTCTACGCGTAAGCCTTGGTATTGCAGTGGCATGTGGTAGCCTGCAAAAGTCACCATTTTCGCTCCCAAGGCAAGGTGCTTGTCGTGGAGTTCTGTCGATAATACAGCTGTCTGTTCAGTCATCATTGATGCAGTTAAAGGGTTATCCATGGATAAATTGGGGGCGATTAAACTCAAGCAGGACCTTTGCCTCAAAGGCCAACAGTTCCTGCCAGAGGGCATTGACTTGCTTCAAGTCACCATATTGCCTAGCAAATTGCAAAAACATGGTGTAATGGTTGGCTTCAGAAACCATCAGGCGTGAGTAGAAGGTCGAAAGCTCCTCATCTTCCAGCACGGAGGACAAAAGCCTGAATCGCTCACAACTTCTGGCTTCAATCAGTGCCGCAATCAGCAAGCGATGGACCAATCGGGTCATGCGATGACCCCCAGGCGGGAAAAATGTTTTGATTCGGGCAACGTATTCATCCTTGTTGTCGTTTCCAAGTTTAAGTCCACGCTTCATGAGGTGTGCATGCACCATTTCGAAATGACTCATCTCCTCACGGGCAAGCGCAGACATGGACTTAACCAGGTCATCCAACTCAGGGTAGCCTATCATCAAGGAAATAGCTGTTGAAGCAGCTTTTTGCTCACACCAACAATGGTCAGTCAAAATAGCATCCATGCGCATGGAGGCGGCATGGGCCCATCGAGGGTCTGAAGGCAGTTGCAATCCGAGCATGTTGGCAAAAATACGGATTGAAGGCCAATTTGACAGCTTGAGTGCCGAACTTGGTAGCATGCAATGGAAATCATGGTTTGTCGCACTCCTGCTTGCTTCCTTGGTTGGAAAACAAAGCACATCAACCGACCAGCAAGCCATGCATTTCTATGCGGACATTGGCGGAAATGAGCCCCATGTCCTCAAGGTTGCTGTCTTGCCTGACCTGGGTGTCCTGCATCTAAAAAGCGGTGAAATCCTGGGTCTTGAATCTGAACTAATCTTGGCCTTTGCTCAAAAACAAGGAATGGTGATCGAATGGGTTTGTGTTCACAGTGCCAATGCTGCACTGAAGGCATTGAGGCAAGGACGAGTTGATGTGGCCATAGGTGGGCTGCCTGAGCAATACCTCGATGGCCTGGCAACAACCTCTCGCATCAGAACTTGTGCGTGGCATGTCGCCAGCCATGCCGACAGTGTTTACATCCTGAATAATGCGCCAACCTATGCAGGCTTATGGCAGCACGACAGCATCACCATCCTCACACACCAGGCAAACATGTACCGCTTTAGCACAGACAGCCTGTTGATGCGGCCGGACTTTCTCATCAATCAGCCCCTTGACAGCCTTCAGTTGATCGGGCAAGGCGGTATCAGCTGGTACAGTAGCCCTTCAGACAGCAGCCTCCAGCAATCCTTGACCGCCTACCTATCTAGCCCGTTGGCTCGCCGAAACAAAACCTTTTTCCGTCACCATGGCATGGGTCATGGGGTGGATATCACGGGGATGGACAGCCTATTTCATGGCCACCCCATTGACCCATACACACTGATGGCATTGGCTTACACAGAAAGTCGTTTCAATGCTAGCATCATTTCATCTGCAGGTGCTGTTGGTCTGATGCAAGTCCTGCCAAACACAGCCTATCGACTAGGGACAGACACCAGCAAGCTCCAAAACCCCCTTGTGAACATTGAAGCCTCCCTCGCCTACTTGAAATTCTTGGACAGGTATTGGGAGCGATTTGGCGTAGAGAAAGACGAACGACTGCCCTTTGTGCTGGCATCCTACAACACGGGACCAACCCCCGTTCGCAGACAGGCACTGAAAGCAGAAAAAAAAGGGTACCTGGCAACCGTATGGAAAGGTCATGTTGACCAATTTGCCCGTGGTCCTGGCGCCTTCTATCAGCGTCGAATCATGCGTCGAGCTAAATTGTACCGCAGCTATGCCATGGTTATGAAAGCCAATCAGAATGCCATTAAAATTGGAAATAGATGAAGGGCTGGCTACCAGCTGACATGGACTGAAACACGAAGAGCATGACGCCAAATGCCAGGGACCACTGGACATACCAGGGGGCATGAGCAAAGCCCTGCCTGTAAGAATGCTTCATGGCTTCCGGAATCCAATGGATGAGGTAGCCCACAAGCATCACAGCAAAGGGCTTCCAGAAACCCTGGAGAATATCCCCCGTCAATGAGGCGTCAAAGGCTGTCCAAGATCGCGTCAGGATACTGATGGCCTCATCCCAACCAGGCGCACGGAACCAAGCCCTGGTGAAGGTGATAAAGGTCAAGGTGATGGCAATGGCCCACACCCTGGCAAAGACATTGCTTTGAGGTGTCCAAGGTCTAATTTGCTTCCACAACTTGTACACAACCAGCCCCAAGCCATTCAAACCACCCCAAGTCACAAAGTTCCATGAGGCGCCATGCCACCAACCACCAAGCAGCATGGTCAACATGATGTTGATGTTGGTGTTGAGCCATTGGCGAAACGCTGTCACCCAACGGGCCAATGCATACACCATGACCAACAACAAAGCCATGCCGACAGGCACCAACCAGGTGTCTGACATAATACTCAGCACCACAGCAGCAAGAAAGATCAACACATAGGTGGCCACTGAACCCTCTCGGTTACCGCCCAACGGGATGTACAAATAGTCCCTTAGCCAGGAACTCAATGAGATATGCCAACGGCGCCAATAATCAGAGACTGATGTTGCTTTGTAGGGTGAATTGAAGTTTTTGGTCAGCGTGAATCCCATCAACATGGCCACACCAATGGCCACATCCGTATACCCACTAAAGTCTGCATAGACCTGCAGCGAATAGGCAAAGAGTGCCATGATGCACTCCAGGCCTGAGTACAGGGTGGGCTGTGCAAAGACCCTGTCTGCAAAATTGCTTGCCACATAATCAGCCAAGACCATTTTCTTTATCAAGCCATTGAGTATCCAAAACAGGCCAAGACCAAAAGCAGCCTTGGTGAGCTTCGTTTCCTTGTACAGCTGTGGCAAAAACTCCGAGGCACGCACAATTGGACCGGCCACCAATTGCGGAAAGAAACTGACAAAAAACCCGAAATCCAGCACCCGATTGACCGGTTCAATTTTCTTGCGGTAGAGGTCAATGGTGTAACTCAAGCACTGGAAGGTGTAGAATGAGATCCCCACGGGCAAGATGATGGCTGTCTCAACAAAGTCAGAGCCAAAGGTGGCATTGCTCCAAATAGCCATGTAGGGCTTTGGCTCCCACAATAACCCAAAGGCATCCGAAAAGAAATCTGCAAGGAAATAGGCATACTTAAAGTAAAACAGCAAACCAAGGTTCACAAATACCGAGGCAAAGAGCCACATTTTCCGCTTCCATGTTGTGTCAGTCCGATGCATGGCATGACCAATCAAATAATCCGATACCGTGCTGAAAACCAACAACAACAAAAAGAGGCCACTGACCTTGTAATAAAAGAACAAACTGATGGCAAAGAGGTAGGCATTGCGCATGGCCATTTTTCGCTGAAGAAAAGCTAAGCCAAGCAAGGACACAGCAAAGAAGCCCCAAAAAAACAGATCCACAAACAACAGGGGAGCCTGGGGGTCATACCGCAGTAAATCAAACAACCAATCCATCATGATTTGAAGTGATTTAAGTAGGACCATTCAATAGCCTCAGCTAGCCATGCTGCCTGTATAGCGTAACCTGCATGGGTCATGTGGATGCCGTCCTTTTTTGCCCAGCCTTTGCGAATCCAGAAATTGATGGAACGGCTGCCACCCATCATGTGGTAGAAATCATGCACCGCACCACCGTGCTTTCGGGCCAATCGCCGCATCACGCGCTGAACCATTTCTCCATGGGGGTTGTAGTTGCCCTTGTACTTGCTGTCATTGTTGGTCACCCAAATAAAGGCTGCATGGGGGTTCACCTTTTGTACCCAAGCAACCAAGCTATCGTAATGCTGTTCATAGGCGACGGTATCAAAATGCCCAATCCGCTTGTAGGCATCATTGATGCCCAATCCCCAAATCACTAAATCAGGGGGAAATGCATGGAGCTGATCCACAAATCGCTCACATTTCAGGTAGCTGTGTGTGGCTGCGCCATTGGTGCCAATTGCATGGTACCGAATGCCAATGTTGTCCCGTAAGACTTGCAGACCCTCCAAGGAAAACCAATGGGTGGAATCACTTGATTGCAAGGCAAACTCAATGCTGTCCTGCAGTGTTTCCCACCGAGCTTCATAGGCCTGTAAGGAGGCATTGTACCATGAGGTGTCAGGGTCTCCCAATATGTTCACAGCATAGGAGCTATCCGAAGGCGCAGAGAAGACGCGCAAATGGTTGAATTGGAGGGCCTCTTCCCTGCCATGCACTTGCACCGTTGCTAGGCTATCAATTGTCCAAGCTCGTATCCCTGACACACCCCATGGTCCTTTGTGGTAGGGGACGGAACAACGTTGACCGGTCCACTCTCCAGTGTAGCTTACCCGGTAGGAAGCGGGGTTGTTGGTCTGAGCCACCTTGTAGGGAAAGAAAAAGCCCCGTTCTCCCGACAGCCCAGGCGCCATGGACTGCAAGCGGTAGCGGATGGCATCCGTAAGCAGACCTGCCTGCACATGGGAACCTCCCACATGAACCATGTTAACATGCCCCTTGCCCTTAAAAATCAATGTGTCCATCTTCTGCCACACAGGGTCAAATTGCTTGGCTCCCGATGGAAAATCCAGCTGATTAGGCCTTGCAGGAATGGGCATGGTGGATGGCAATGATCTCAGCGCAATGGGTTGTGCGTCAAGACGCCCACCAAAAGGTAGTAAGCCAATCAAGGCCACCCAGATCATCTGTCGTTCAATGCGCATGGCGTGCCAATTCATTGTCAATAGCCTTCACCAAGGCTTTGCCTACCAACCGAGCGCCAGCTGAGGTAAAGTGGATGTGGTCTGGCCCCGCCAACGGTGGCTTCATTGTTGCCCATATGGACATGCTGCCAACACCCCCCATCAGCTCTAGCATGTCAAAATAGGCAATACCTTCAGCCATGGCTGCCCCTTGCATTGCATCCCTGACAGAGGCCACAAAGGGGTAACTCACCCAGGCCAACCCCTCCTTGTTTGCCATGTCGCTGGGGCCAACCAATAAGATGTCTGCTTCTGGCAACAAGCGCTTGAAGAGTTGGATTTGCCGTTGAATTTTTCGACCATAGGTCTTGGCCTTTGCCTCAGAATCAATGTATGGGATGCTGTTGCCCCCGAACTGCAAGATGATCAAGCCCACATTGCTAGCCTTCAAGCTGTTACCAAAGTGCGCCTCATCCATGAACGTGAACGTGTAGCCAGACGATCCGCGCATGGCTACATTGTCAACTGCCACGCCACCCATGCCATCCAGACTCACATGGTTCAATACCGGGCTAGGTCCTTTGAATGCCAATGATACATTTGAAATGGGTTGTTTTGACTCCAAAACGATGTGACCAGCTGGACCTGGCTCCATGAAACCTGACTGCCACAGGCTGTCATGGCTAAACACCGACAACTCAAAGGGTTCAGTGATGGGCCCATGTGACAAGGTCACTCGGCGGTAACTGCGAAAGGACCGGCTGCCCCAACCCCTGGATTGAAAATGCGCCACGGCATCAAAGCCCTCTTTCCGGCTGCTGTCATGCATGTAGGTGTGCGCAACCCCTCGGCTGCCATACTTGCCCGATGTCAACCGTTGATCCCTGCGGCCAAAACTTACATAGCGATGCCACGTTCCAACTGTCTCATGCTTCACTGCCGCATGGGGCACAAAGGGCGCTAGGGGCTGCATACCTGGACCCGTTCCACCGTAGCGGCTTTGGAAATAACTGCGCAGCAAACCTGTCATGCGGTCCCCTTCAATTTGCGAATCCCCATAATGGATGATCCGCAGGGGATCACCTTGTGGCTTCACTCGATGCAAGGCTGCCGCAAACTTGACCCATCCAGATGACGACTCTTTGAACAGCAATTGACCGGGACCGGGCGCAGGCAGTTTAACCACGGGCAAATTGGGGGATTGCTCAACAAGGGGTGTTGATTTGAAGGGTGCCAATGGCTCTTTCACATCCAGAACCACATTGGTATCCATCACTGCAATGGCTTCAATGACCATGGCGTCTACTGCATCACTGCCACTGCGCTCACCCAATGGGTCCCACTGAGGCACATGAAAAACCACATTGCCAAACAACACATAACTCGATTGGGGATTCACATAGGAAATCAAGCCAAAAGCCAGGAGCAGGGTCGCAATAAATGCAGCTGCCGACCCACCGGGAAGGTTTGCATTATTTTTCATAAAGGAATCATCAAGACTTGACCAGGGTAGATGGTTTCCTTACCATGGTTCGCCTGTATCAATGCATCCAAGTGCATGTGAGGGAAGTGGCGCTGTATCTTCCACAGGCTATCACCTGTTTTCACCACATAGGACACAAACAAAGGGATATCAGCTAAATCCACTGCCACGGAGACTTGTGATTCATCCACCCCGTCATTGCGGTTGTTTGCTTCCATCCCTCCGACCATCAAAGCCTCCTCCTTGATGGCATTCCATGCCTTTGCTGTGATGAGGCCTTCACGTCGGACATGGGTTGGGGAATGCAAAAAAGCCATGTTAGCGGCCAAGGAATCCTTGAATTCACAATAGTAATCCGACCAAAGGGTCTGAGCTACCGCAAAACAGGTGCTCGAATCGGCATCAACTATGCCTGCATAGCGCATCAATGACGCCGTGTGTAAACCATAAATTGAGTGCCGTGGCACATCGTCGTGAATCAAGTAGGATCGCATGGATTGCAATGCACGGGTATCCAAGTAAATTGGCGCTGACGCTGCCTGCTTTTCAAACACATCAATGCTTGCCTCCATGTCTAGACTCAGCCTATTCAAGGGCACCCCGTCAAGGGCACCCAATGGCCCATCAAGGGCAATCGTCAGCAAAAACAGCAAAAACAGCTTCAAGCGTGGCATTATTCAAAAATAAGCTGATGCATGAAGCCTTTGTGCCGTCCATTCAGGATTTATGCACAGTGTTGTTCACCAACGCATGATGACAGAACCCCAGGTGAACCCTGAGCCAAAGGCTGCCAACAGCACCTTATCTCCTCGCTTCAATCTTCCCTGCTCCCAGGCCTCACTTAAGGCGATAGGAATAGATGCCGCCGTGGTATTTCCCTTGGATTGAATGTTGTTAAACACCTGATCATCAGACAATTTCATGCGTTTTTGAATGAATTGTGAAATGCGCAAATTGGCCTGATGCGGGATGAATAAATCCAAATCTGATGCAGACAGGTTGTGCGCCTTCAAGGTTTCTTTGATGACTTCACCAAAGCGAATCACCGCATTGCGAAAGACAAAGTTGCCATTCATGTGGGGGTAAATCCCTGTTGGCACCTCCCCTTGATTCAGTGTTTCAAGGATTTTAGACAAAGGATACAAAGAACTTGGAAGTTCCACTGCCAGCTCCAAGGCGTGCTTACCTTGGGAATGCAAATGACTGCTCATGATGGCGCTTTCCTCTGGATTGTCCGATCGGGACAAGATTATCGCGCCCGCACCATCACCAAAGATGATTGCTGTGCCACGCCCTTCTGTGCTGAGATTAAGGCCACCAGACTGAAGCTCTGAACCAATGACAAGGATGTTTTTGTACATGCCCGTCTTGATGAATTGATCTGCCACACTCACGGCATACACAAAGCCTGAGCACTGGTTGCGAACGTCCAATGCGCCCACCGTGTCTAGACCAAGTATCTCTTGAACCTGAACACCACAGCCAGGAAAGTAGTAATCCGGACTCAGGGTCGCAAAGATCACATGGTCAATATCCTTAGGACCTACCCCTGCCCGCTCCATGGCTATTTTTGCCGCTGCAGCGCCCATGGTTGACGTGGTATTACCATCACCTTCTTCAACCCAGTGACGGGACTCAATGCCTGTTCGCTCGCGGATCCACGCATCATTGGTGTCCATGTACTGCGTTAAATCATCATTGGTCACAACACGTGGTGGCACAAAATGTCCCACGCCAGAGATGTACGATGAGTACCCTGTCGATGGTGGGGCTTGTTTGTTTTTCTTGAATAACATGCAATGGGAATTTAGGTAATCAAATCTAGGCAATCAAGGATGACTTCGCCCATCCGCGTGAAACCTATTCCATAAAACACAATTAACCAGGATTCTTCGATTGATTAGGGCCTGTCACTGACAGCAGCGAGCAAAGAAAAACAGGATGAAGCGCATGGCACATAGTGACTTTGAGGTATTCAGCAATGAAAAAGCCCCGCATTGCTGCAGGGCTTCCATTCTCTGGGGTGGAAGATGGGTCTCGAACCCACGACCTCCTGGACCACAACCAGGCGCTCTAACCAACTGAGCTACAACCACCATTTGAAGGCGGCAAAGATATGCAAGGAGTTCTTGAATTTCCAACGTGATTGAATATTGCAAAGAAGAAATCTCCGTTCTTTGCAACATGCATCAAACAAGCATTCTTCACATCGTCAGGATGTGGCCCCATGCTGGTGACCCTCAGCATGGAAGCTTCATCCAAAAACACGTGAAAGCTCTGGCTGACCACCAGGACATCAAGCAATCAGTCATCGTGTTCGCTGATTTGGATGTGCATACAACTTGGCATGGCGTCCAAGTGCAATCCGTCAAAGCCGCCGCTGGATGGCAACATTGGGAAAAGAAATCAGGCCTGGTTCTGGCCTGGATTGCTGAGAATGGCATACCTGATGCTGTTCACATGCATGGCGCCGCTGGTGACACTGCCTACTTGAGCTTCCGGCTACACATGACCCATGGTCATCGCATCAAGCGCATCGTCACTGAGCACCAATCGCATTGGCTTAGCAAAGGTCTTACTGATGTGCCTTCTGGCGCCAAATGGACCATCCGACTCGCCCATGCCCGCATGGCTGTTTCCCAACCACTTGCAACGGCCATTGCCAGCCTTGCCCCCTGTAAGGTGATACCTAATGTGATTGACCCATCGCAATGCCATCGCGAACACGCGATCAAGGGCAGGCGATTTTTGCATGTGGGTGATTGGGTGAAGATCAAAGGCATCGAAAACTTGATTACGGCCTTTCAACAACATCAAAAAGCACACGCAGATGACCAACTCACCTTGATTGGTGATGGGCCATTAGCCACAGACCTTCTCAAGGCCATTGCCCGCAATCCTTCAGGTATCAGTCACGGTGGTCGAAAGACGCCTGACCAAGTGCAGGAAATCATGTGTCAGCATGACATCTTGGTGGTCAACAGCGAAAGAGAAACCTTTGCCATGGTGATTGGGGAGGCGCTTGAGCGTGGGCTAAGCGTCATTGCAACCCAATGTCAGGGTCCCGAAACGGTGTACGACCCTGCACATGTCACTTTCAGAGAGGGGTCCAGTGATGATATCCAAGATTTGGTTGAGCATTTGGCTCAGGCAAAACCCGGCCAGTCACCCATTGCACAAACCAACTTCAGGTCTGATGTCGTTGCACAGGCAATCTTTGACATCTACCAAAGCCTCAAACTGAAGATCAGCTAAGGGGTCAAATCAAGTCCGTGATGGCATCGATGCCAACCTGGCTTGCTGCAATGAAACCTTCAGCGGAATGCACCCCAATACTCCGTCCCCACTCCCGATCTCGGTGTGTGACAGCCTCCAAAAAGCCTTTTGATGCAATCAAAGTCTCTGGCTCCTTAGAATTTGGGTCGTAGAACTGTGAGGCATGCGCAAGGATGGCATCCATTTTCACCTGATTAAAGCCTGTGATATCAACCACCACATCAGGATGCAGTTGGGTAAACTGGATGTAGTGCATGATGCGGGATGGACGGAAGGGTGCTTGCGCTTGGCCGTCCATTTGGCTAGGAAGTTTTGCAAACCCAGCCTTGAAGCAAGCCTCCACCACCAAGGCAGATGCATGACCATGGTCAGGGTGTCGATCAGTTGGCGCATTGCAAATAACCAGCTTTGGCCGGCAGGAACGAATGACTTCAATCAGGCGCATTTGTGATGACTCATCGTTCAGGAGATGCCCATCTCTGAGCTTGAGATTCCATCGATCTTTTGCTCCCAAAGCTTTCAAAGCCCGTTGGGCTTCCTTTTGCCGAATAGCTACAGTGCCTCGGGTACCCATCTCCCCTTGTGTGAGATCCAATAAAGCCACGGATTTACCCTGACTGATGGCTTTTGCCAAGGTTCCCCCACAGCTTAGCTCAATGTCGTCTGGGTGCGCCCCAATGGCGAGAATATCAATGCCCGTCTTCATAGGCAAAGCTGGTCAAATCTACATCCAATGGGGATGTTTTGCTGCCATAATTGCCCAACCAACGCCCTTGATCATCGACAAGGAATTTGTGGAAATTCCAAAGGACTTGGCTGGATTTGGCGCCATTTTCTGATTGACTGGTCAACCAGGTATAGACGGGGTGTTGCTTATCCCCCTTCACTTTTACCTTAGCCATCATTTGAAAGGTGACGCCGTAATTTTTTTCGCAGAAATCGGCAATGGACTGATCATCACCCGCCTCCTGATTGCCAAACTGATTGCAGGGAAAGCCCAGTATCACAAAGTTCTTATCCTGTGCATTTTCCCACAAGGTTTGCAACTCGCGGTACTGAGGTGTAAACCCACATTTTGAAGCGGTATTCACAATCAGGACACGCTTGCCTCTAAGGATAGAAAAATCCATCATCTGGCCATCAATGGTCATGGCACTGAGGGAATAAAAATCTACGGGTGGCTGAACGGGTTGAGCTATGGTGGTGTTACAGCTCATCAACATGCTAAACAGTCCCATGAGGAGAAGTGGTTTGAAATTCATATTGGCAAATTTAACGCCTAAATAAGGGATATCCATTAATTACTAAAATCCCTGACCCTGTTAATATTCCGTTGGGTTGAAACACGTAAATTTGTGCCATGTTAAGACGCAAAGCATTATACACCCTCTTGACCTGGGATTGGTATGCAGATTACGCGCGTTCCGGACAGTGGTTTAATTCCGTCTTATTCGCTACCATGACTGCTTATTTGGTGAATATGCTCACGCAATCCACATCACCCGGGGTTTGGACAGCCCTTCTGTGGGTCGTCATCAGCTTTGTCACTTTGCAATCCGCCAGCAGAACCTTCGATCTCTCCCCAGCCAATTGGAATTACATCAACCAGCTGGTGACCCCGATGGAAATTATGGTCGGTAAAAGCATCGCCAGTGCACTGAACAGCTTATTGTTTGTCTCTGTCGCATTTCTCTTGTTCGGTCTCTGGATTGGTTGGCCTAGCGATGGGCATATTTTAGCTATTTACCTCTCTGTTGCCCTTGGCACCATTGGGTTGTCGACGACCCTTTGCTTCACCGCAGCCATTGCGTCCAAAACCCAAGCAAAGGGTGGCCTGTTGGCTATTTTAAGTCTACCACTTCTCTTGCCAACCTTGATGATTGCAGGTCGCGCCACAAAGCTGGCAACCTTAGGTGTTGAAACCCATGAACTAACTGGACCGTGGCTTGCTGAGGCGGGCATGGCAGGCATCCCTCTGGCCCTGAGCGGCCTATTGTTCCCTTACCTTTGGAAAGCTTAATGAAACCGTGGAAAATCATAGGATTAGCGCTGCTGGGTTACAGCATCGTTGCCGGCCTTTTAACGGAGGCTCCTCGTCTACCCGTACTGAATGAGACCATCAGGAATCTCTACTACCATGTACCCATGTGGTTCACCATGATAGCACTGCTGGGCGGTTCATTGGTGCACTCTATCAAACACCTAAGTAGCGGAGACTTGGTGCATGACAGCCGAGCGTCACAGCACGCGCAAGTGGCCATGCTTTTTGCTGCACTGGGCCTATTAACTGGCATGGTGTGGGCAAAGTTCACCTGGGGAGCCTTTTGGACCAATGACCCTAAACTTAATGGCACAGCGGTGTCCATGCTTATTTATGCCGCCTACTTCGTGCTTCGAAACAGCGTTGACGACGCAAAGAAACGCGCCACATTGGCTGCTGTGTACAACATCTTTTCCTTTGTGTTAATGGTTGTCTTCATCGGGGTGCTTCCGCGATTGACAGACTCCTTGCACCCTGGTAATGGCGGTAACCCTGCCTTCAGCAATTATGACCTTGACAGCAACATGCGCATGGTCTTTTACCCTGCCGTTTTTGGCTGGATCTTGATTGGATTCTGGATCACTGAACTCCGCCGACGCATTGCCGGCCTTACAAACCACCCATGATGAATACCCTTTTGACTGCATTCCTTCAAGCTCGCCCGCCAGTTGACATGGCAGACAGCTTTCGTGCCGACGGGAAAATCTATGTTGTTGTGGCCATCATTGCCATCATCTTCATTGGCATTTCTGCCTACCTCATTCATTTAGACCGCAAGATTTCTCGCATTGAAGCAGGCGTGACCAAACCATCACAAGACCAAGCGTCATGAAACGAAGCAGTATCATCCTCCTGCTTGTCATTGCCCTGCTGATTGGGGTGCTCGTGAGCACCATCCAAGACGCAAGTACCTACGCATCATTTGACATGGCGCAAAAACAAGCACCTGAAACAGTCACTGTTGTGGGAAAATTGGACCTAGACTCACCCATCACTTTTGATCCACAAACCAGCATGCTAACCTTCACCGCCATTGACAAGGATGGGCAGTCAAGCACCGTCTTGTACAATCAGCCAAAACCTCAAGACTTTGAACGATCAGAAGAAATCACAATCAAGGGTCGTGCTGGCGATGATCAGTTTGTGGCCATTGAAATCCTGATGAAGTGTCCATCAAAATACACGGAAGAAGGTGGCGTAATGGCTGACAACGAAGCATCTATTTATACAGAGAATTCATGAATTACATGGGCGAACACGACATCTGGATTCAATCCGGACGTTTTGCAGTGGCTTTGGCCTTTGCGGCTGCTTTGATTGCATCCATTACCTATTTGATGTCGTGGATGCGAAAAGATGGCGCTGCACTCCGTCGAGCAGGCCGGGCAGCATTCATGCTCCACGCAGCTGGCGTCATAGGCACTGTGGTCATCCTCTTTGTGGCCATACTCAACCATTGGTATGAACTGGATTATGTCTGGCGACACAGTTCCAATGACTTGCCGCTTGAATACATTGCTTCATGCTTTTGGGAAGGACAAGAAGGGTCATTTCTTCTATGGATGTTTTGGCAATCCGTGATCGGACTTGTTTTGATCAAGGTTGCAGGCCAATGGGAGGCGGGTGTTGTTGGTGTCTTGAGTATTGTGCAAGTCTTCCTTACAAGCATGATTCTGGGTGTCTACCTGGGTGATCTTCATATAGGCAGCAGCCCCTTTATTTTGATTCGCGAGTTGCCAGAAAATCTAGGCTTGCCCTGGACTGACATGGTGGATTACCTGATGAGAGTCCCTGGATTTTCAGATGGTCAAGGCTTGAATCCTTTGCTGCAGAATTACTGGATGGTCATCCATCCGCCAACCTTATTTCTTGGCTTTGCCTTGATAACCGTACCGTTTTCTTATGCCATGGCGGCACTTTTGAACCGCGACTATTCCGCATGGGTCAATGATGCCATGCCATGGGTTTTTGCTGGTGTTGGCATCTTAGGAACAGGTGTCCTCATGGGGGGTGCGTGGGCCTATGAAGCGTTGTCATTTGGTGGCTTTTGGGCCTGGGATCCGGTTGAAAACGCCTCCCTTGTCCCTTGGTTAACCTTGGTTGCCTTAGGTCACTTGATGATCATTGAGCGCGTGAAGCGCAAAGCAACAACCAGCACCTTGATGATGGCAATGCTGACATTTTTCTTGGTCCTCTACTCCACCTTTTTGACCCGTTCAGGCATATTGGGCGACTCCTCTGTGCACGCCTTTGTGGACCT
>ENA-OSJC01000261-OSJC01000261.1-marine-metagenome-genome-assembly--contig:-NODE-261-length-54155-cov-5.342468_pt1 | contig 54155 bp, 48 predicted proteins | sample MGYA00237885_ERZ534234 | MGnify/ENA primary metagenome ERZ534234 (study PRJEB26413, sample SAMN06343907) | marine metagenome | isolation source: coastal waters | place: Atlantic Ocean: West Antarctic... | reverse complement strand
CACTGAGCTACAGTCAATTGCCGAGTTTGTACATTTCGGCTGTACCTCGGAAGATATCAACAATTTGTCCCACGCTCTCATGCTGCGAGACGGTATCACGCAGGTGCTGCTGCCGAATATGCTGGAGATCACCTCTGCCCTTAGTGCCGTTGCTCGCAGCGCGGCAGCGGTTCCTATGCTTGCGCGCACTCATGGCCAGACGGCCAGTCCAACCACCATGGGTAAAGAGTTTGCCAATGTGGTGGCACGTCTTCGGCGACAACTGAGCCAGCTAGAAAATGTACCGTACCTCGGTAAGATCAATGGTGCCGTAGGTAATTACAATGCGCATCTGAGTGCCTATCCACAGGTGGACTGGCAGACCAATGCTAAGGGCTTCGTAGAAAGTCTGGGCCTGACGTTCAACCCTTATACAACCCAGATTGAGCCGCACGACTACATGGCAGAATTGTTCGACAACATCGCACGTTTTAACACCGTTCTCATCGATTTTAATCGAGATATCTGGGGCTATATTTCAATGGGATATTTCACACAAAAAACGGTCGCAGGTGAAGTAGGCTCGTCCACCATGCCGCACAAGGTTAACCCGATTGATTTTGAAAATTCCGAGGGCAACCTAGGTCTTGGCAATGCAGTGTTTAGCCATTTGGCAGCCAAATTACCCATTAGTCGCTGGCAGAGAGATCTCACTGACAGCACTGTACTACGCAACATGGGGGTCGGTTTAGGCTATAGCTTAATTGCCTACCAGGCCTGCGCAAAAGGGATTGGCAAGCTACGACTGAACGAGGTCCGCATGGCTCAGGATCTCAATGATAGCTGGGAGGTCCTCGCAGAGCCAATACAGACTGTGATGCGTCGTTACGGCATCGAAAAGCCCTATGAGAAATTGAAAGCGCTCACTCGCGGACAAGACATGAGTCAGGAGGTGATTCAAGCGTTCGTGGAGACACTGGACCTGCCTAATGAAGCCCGCGAACAATTGCTTGCGCTAACGCCAGCAGACTATATTGGCAATGCTGTTGCTCAAGCAAAGGACATTAAGTAGCTAACGTGATTGCGTGTAACTGGAAGCTGAATCTCGATCGAGGCACATTTCTAGCGCAACACTGGCAGAGTCAGCCCTTACTGATCCGCAACGCCATTAGGGATTTTAAACCGCCGGTGAGCAGTGATGAGCTGGCCGGATTGGCGCTGGAGGAACAGGTGGAATCGCGCCTCATTGAACATCATGGCAATGCCTGGCATGTTCATCATGGTCCGTTTCAGCCCTGCGACTTTGACCGTGACCACCCCTGGACGTTGTTGGTGCAGGCGGTCGATCATTATCTCCCAGCAGTGGCTGAACTGCGTAAACTGATCGATTTTATTCCGCAGTGGCGGGTAGATGACATCATGGTCAGCTATGCTGCAGAGGGCGGTAGTGTAGGCCCGCACTACGACAACTATGATGTGTTTCTGTTGCAAGGAAGTGGTGAAAGATTGTGGAAGTTAGGCCAATTTTGCGACGGCTCTACGGCGCTATTACCGCACGATCAATTGCGCATTTTAGACACGTTCGAGACGACTGAAGAACACTTATTGCGCTGCGGAGATATTCTTTATGTGCCGCCTGGTATGGCTCATTGGGGCATAGCTCAAACTGAATGTACGACATTCTCCATCGGTTTTCGCGCTCCGCGCATCTCTGACATGGTGTCGCGCTGGGCAGACCAGCTGCTGGAGAAATTGGAACCGGACACATTTTATCGCGATGCCAAGCGAGCACCGATGCCACGAGCAGGCGAAATACACCAGCGTGACTTAGATCGGGCTTTGGCTCAGCTGCGAGAGGCGTTAGAGCAGGCGGATGGGAGCAAGTGGTTTGGTGAACTGGTCACTGAGCCCCATTACACGCTGCTGCAGGATGAGGATAATCTGGCCCAATCTCTTGCCGTCTTAACGGGTGACCCCAAAACAGCTGAACTGGCCCCTGCGGCGAAGCTTGCTTGGCAGCAAGACGCAACCAGTATTGTAGTCTTTGCCAACGGGGAGTGCCGAGAATTCGGCGAATCTATTCTGCCCAGTTTACTTATCTTGTGCGAAAACTGGTGCCTGACGGCACCACAGATGAAAACGGCGCTCGCCGACGTCAGCACCGCCGCATTACTGGACTATCTTGCGGAAAGTGGCGTCATCTGCGTCGTATAACGGATGCAGTTTGTGCAGCCTATGGTATTGAATGCGACTGGGCGTCATTTTGCTAAGACACTAGGTCTGTTTTAAAGCGAGCACAACGCACGCGCTGGAAGTTATCCGCTCAGTTGACTAATTGTTGCAGCCAGTGCGATTTGCCGCTTCGCTTCTTCAACATGCAAGTTTTCTACCAAACGACCGTTAACCACGACCACACCTTTGCCTTGCGCCAAAGCCTCCTCGAACGCCTCTATGATGCGTTTAGCAGCAACAATTTCAGCCTCACTAGGGGCAAACACCTTATTGGCCGCCGCAATCTGATTGGGATGAATAAGGCTTTTGCCATCAAACCCCAGATCTCGGCCCTGCTCACAGGAAGCGTGCAAGAGTTCATCATTTTCAAGATCGAGTTGAACCCCGTCGATGATCGTTAGCCCGTAGGCGCGGGCAGCGTAGACACACAGGTTAAGGGCGGCAATGAAACCTAACCGATCCGGAGTATGGCGCACACGCGTATCCTTAGAAAGATCCGACGTTCCTAGCACCATACCACGCAAGCGAGGATGGGCGGCGGCGACCTCTGCTATGTTTAAAATACATAGAGGTGTTTCGGCCATAATCCACATGTCTACTGTTTCAGGGCAGCCTGCACTCTCAAACGCAGCAATGGCATCGATAACATCCTTGGCAGAATCAATCTTCGGGATCAAAACCGCATCCGGTGCCGTGGGAAACGCGCAGATCGCCTTAATGTCCTCAGCGCCCCACTCCGTCGACAAGGCGTTTATGCGCACAATCAATTCTCGATGGCCATAGCCACCCGTCTCTAGCGCTGATGAAATTTGTTCCCGTGCCAGCGACTTAGCCTCTGGAGCGACTGAGTCCTCCATATCAAGGATCAGTCCATCAGCTAAAAGGGAGCGTGCTTTGTCGAGGGCACGCGGATTAGAACCTGGCATGTACAGCAACGAGCGACGGGGCCTGATAGTCATTGGATGATTCCTGTACTAAGCGATGCTGATCAATAATGGCTGAGGATGATACAGAAGCCCATAGCCTGCGGGCAAGCCTGTCTAGCGATTCTGATCCATTATGATTGGTTTACGTATTATGTGCTGTATTAGGCGCTCAAATATCGTCTGATGGTTGTCTAACAGGAGGCAAAGCTCTACCATCAACGGTTTAGATCATTGAACTGCTACTGGCCTTAGTGAGTGTAGCGCAATCCCAGTAAGTAACTCTTATTACCAATCAGTAGGATACATCATGTCTCACGCTTTTTCTGATCTTGAGCAACAGCTCAATCACGCTGGTGGCGCCCTGAAGGCAACGACACAGCTCATTGACACTGCGCTGTCGGCGTTGAAAGCTCGAACCATGGACGGGGAGCGGGTCTCTCCTGCGAAACTGGATGAACACCAACTGGCCTCATACGACCTATCGCTTAGCTGGTCCGAATGCACTGCGGCTCGATTCCTCACCGCGCATGCTGTGCAACTTGCCGAGCATTCAGTGTCTGCGAACACAGTGACGATACAGCTGTCTAACCTGTTTTGTGCCGAGGCCATAACCAACACGTTGAACCGTCTGCGAGCGCGCCCCGCAGATTACGGCATGACACAGGCGGACATTGTCATCGATGCGATCGCAGAGGAGTTTCTGTCAAAACAGCTCGCAGCGCATAATATTGCAGCGATTGGGCAGGCCATATTAGACCGAGACGGGGATCTTGGACCGGACCTGCTCTCGGAACATCACACCATCATGCGCGATACATTTCGTCGTTTTTCTGACGATGTCGTGGCGCCGCTCGCGGAGTCTATTCACCGCGAAGACCTCATCATTCCAGCTGCTATTCTGGAGCCGCTAAAAGAGATGGGTATGTTTGGCTTATCGATCCCAGCCAAATATGGGGGCCTGCAGGAAGATGACAAAGAAGACACGCTTGGCATGATTGTAGTCACGGAAGAATTATCTCGCGGCTCAATTGGTGCCGCTGGCAGCCTGATTACGCGACCGGAAATTCTGGCCCGCGCGCTTCTGAAGGGCGGCACCGAAGAACAGAAACAATACTGGTTGCCGCAACTGGCTGTCGGAGACCCGCTATGCGCTGTTGCGGTTACGGAGCCCAACTACGGCTCTGATGTAGCGGGTGTCCGCCTGAAGGCTACTGCGGCAGAAGGTGGTTGGTTATTGAATGGTGCCAAGACCTGGTGTACGTTCGGGGGTAAGGCTGGATTGCTGCTAGTGCTGGCACGAACTAACCCTGACATGGCTCTGGGACATCGTGGTCTATCGATGTTTCTGGTAGAGAAGCCATCTAGTGATGGCCACCACTTTGAAGTCACAACTGAAACAGGCGGCAAACTGACCGGGCGCGCCATTGCGACTATCGGCTACCGGGGCATGCACTCATTCGAACTGTTTTTTGATGATTTCTTTGTTCCCGCGGCGAATATGCTGGGAGGCGATGGCGGCGAGGGGAAAGGTTTTTACTACGCCATGGCCGGTTTTTCCGGAGGGCGTATACAGACAGCGGCTCGCGCTGTAGGTGTTATGCGTGCTGCGTTTGAAAAATCTATTTCCTACTCCAAGGACCGCGTGGTCTTTGGCAAGTCGATCGCACAGTATCAATTAACTCAGGTCAAACTGGCACGCATGGCCTCACTGGTGCTTGCCTGTCGCCAGATCACCTACGAAGTGGCACATTTAATGGATGCCGGTGCCGGTGATATGGAGGCCAGCGCAGCCAAGTTATTCGCAGGCAGGGCTGCCGAATGGCTGACTCGGGAAGCGCTACAGATTCACGGCGGCATGGGCTACGCTGAGGAAACTCCCGTCAGTCGCTATTTTACCGATGCCCGTGTCTTGTCTATTTTTGAAGGTGCAGAAGAAACATTGGCGCTGAAGGTGATCGGCAGATCACTGGTAGAAAACGCAGCCTGAGGAGTTCGAGAATGAGTGTTTCTTTTTTGATGACACCTCAGGCGGAAATATCCGGCGATATACCGATCGAGTTGGAAAAAACGCGTCAGCCACAGTATGGCCGCTACCTTGACGAACTCGAACCCGGTCAAGTGTTTGAGCACCCGCGAGGCTTTACTTTTACGACCACGAACATGCTGCATTTTGCCCGTACCTTTATGCAGGCGAACCCGCTATACCTCAACAGGAAGTATGCTCGCGATATGGGATTTTCAGACCTTCTGGCCAGCCCACAGATGGTCTTCAACGTCACGTTATCGTTGGGTGTCCAGAATGACTCCGAAAAAGCCATCGCTAACCTGGGCTACTATCAAGTCCAATTCTTCAGACCAGTCAGCCCAGGCGATACCCTGCGGGCGTTTACAAAAGTATTGGAACGAAAAGACCGTGGGCCGGATAAACCAGGTATTGCACTCATTCGTACCGTTGGGGTTAATCAAGATGACGCTGTGGTGCTGCAGTATGATCGTAAGATTATGGTGGGGTGGCGTGGCGATCGCCCGCCTACAACACCAGCGCCGACGGTGGCTGTCGAATTCCCCAGGGTCCACGCCGCGTTAGTTGAGTTGCCATTAACCGGCGTTAACCCCTCCCCAGGACTCACCGGTCCCAACACCTACTTTGAAGATTTTACGCCCGGTGACATTATTGTTCATGCCAATGGCCGCACTATCACAGAAGAGCACATGGCGTTGACCTATGCCGTTGGCAACAGTCACCCACTGCATTTTGACCGCGTATTTTCCAGCGCCTTGTCCGGAAAAATGAGCGGCGAACCTATCGTCTATGGTGGACTCGTGTTTGCCTGGCTTGAGGGGCTAGCCAGTCGCGATGTGAGTGAACATGCGGTATGGGAGTTAGGTTTTACTGAGGGCTATCATACACAGCCTGCGTTTGCTGGGGACACAATTGGAGCCCTGTCCCGGATTCTTGCCGTAGAGGCTATCCCAGATGTGGATAGCTATGGTGTAGTCACCCTACAATTGATTGGTGTTAAAAATATTTCAGCCGCCGAAGCACTTAAAAAGCACGGCGCAGACCTCTTTTTAAAAGAGGATGCAAAGCGCACTTTAGGCAAAGAAAAGATTATCGATAAAATTTTTGAAATCGAGCGCCGCCTCTTGGTGATGCGTCGCTCCTGCTGAGGACTGTTAGCGTGAGCGAGGACACTGTAGAACGAGACCGGCCGTGGTTAATGCGAACCTACTCAGGGCATTCGTCGGCGCAAGCTTCCAATGAACTGTATCGCACCAACCTCAGTCGAGGACAGACTGGTCTGTCGGTAGCCTTTGATCTGCCGACTCAGACGGGTTATGACTCCGACCATCCTTTGGCGCGAGGGGAAGTGGGAAAGGTGGGCGTGCCCATAAACCATATCGGAGATATGGAGGCCCTGTTTGATCAAATACCGCTTGATCAGATGAATACCTCAATGACGATCAATGCGACTGCACCGTGGTTACTTGCGCTCTATATTGCTGTGGCAGAGCGTCAGGGCATTGATCCCTCGACGTTAGCGGGCACAACTCAAAATGATGTCCTCAAGGAATACCTGTCTCGGGGCACTTACATTTATCCGCCGGTACCCTCGGTGCGTCTAACGACCGATCTAATTGCCTACACTGTACAAAATATCCCCAAATGGAACCCCACGAACGTCTGCAGTTATCACTTGCAGGAGGCGGGTGCTACACCGACGCAAGAGCTGGCCTATGCCTTGTCCACGGCAATTGCAATTCTGGATGCGGTAAAGGCCTCGGGACAAATCTCACAGGAGCGCTTCCATGCTGTTGTTGGTCGTATTTCATTTTTCGTCAACGCTGGCATTCGTTTTGTTGAAGAGACCTGTAAATTGCGCGCGTTCGGTCGCATGTGGGACGAACTGACGCAACAGCGCTATGGCGTCGACAACCCAAAACAGCGTCGATTTCGGTATGGCGTTCAGGTCAACTCGCTCGGCCTGACAGAATCCCAGCCCGAAAATAATGTTCAGCGTATTGTGTTGGAAATGCTCGCGGTGACGCTCTCTAAGAGCTCGCGAGCCAGAGCGATACAGTTGCCGGCATGGAACGAGGCCTTGGGCCTACCGCGGCCGTGGGACCAGCAGTGGGCACTGCGCATGCAACAGGTCCTCGCACTGGAAACAGACTTACTCGAATATGGAGATTTATTCGAGGGCTCTCATGTGGTGGAGACTAAAGTGCAGGAATTGATCGCCGGTGCGAAAGAGGAGATGGCGCGCGTGGAGTCGCAAGGCGGCATGGTGGCATGCATTGAGACAGGGTATGTCAAAAGCGAACTGGTGCAAAGTCACACCCGTCGAATGCGCAACATCGAGAGTGGCGAGCTGCAAATCATCGGCGTCAACTGCTTCCAAGAAACGGCTGAATCGCCGCTCACGGCTGGCAACGAATCTGGCATCATGAAAGTCGATAAAAAGGCAGAGGAGCAACAGATTGCTTCGCTGAGATCTTTCCGTTCGACTCGTGATCATGACAAGGTAGAGCAAGCATTGGCGTTGCTGCGCTCCGCAGCAACTGATGGCAGCAATATCATGCCACCGTCAATAGAGTGCGCTCGCGCGGGTGTGACTACGGGCGAATGGAGTGAAGTATTACGCGAGGTGTTCGGCGAATATCGCGCACCTACGGGCATTGATATTGCACCGTTAAGCGAGAGCGCATCTGAGGCACTCACTCTAGTGCGCGAGCGCGTCCGCAAAACGGGCAAGGAGCTTGGGCGCCCCCTGCGGTTATTAATCGGCAAACCCGGGCTTGACGGACACAGTAATGGGGCCGAACAAATCGCGGTCAAGGCGCGCGACGCAGGATTTGAAATTGTTTACGAGGGCATCCGTCTTACACCGTCACAAATCGCGCGTGCCGCACAGGAAGAAGGGGTACATTTGATTGGACTCTCTATTTTATCGGGAAGTCATATGGAGTTAATCGACGATATTTTTATCGAGCTCAAAAGAAATGGCATAACTGATATTCCTGTCGTTATCGGCGGAATCATCCCCGAAGACGACGCAGAACATCTATTGGAAAACGGACTAAAAGCAGTCTTTACGCCCAAGGACATGGATATGAACAGTATAATGGATGCGATGGTGACCATTATTCGTGAGACTCATGGTCTGGAGCTCTCGGCCTGAGTGCCCGCATGCAACAATCTGATGATAAAATCTCTGGGGATCTCGCCGCTGCTGTTAGCAGAGGTGATCGATCGGCTTTGGCGGCAGCGCTAAACTTACTAGACGACCAGCGGCCATCAGCGCGCAGTAAAGCCGCAGAACTCCTCGCTCAGCTGCAACTCAATCAAGACTTTCCCGATAGACACCTTATTGGCATCACGGGGCCCCCAGGCGCAGGGAAGTCAACGTTGTGTGCAGCCTTAATTTCAGTATGGCGAAAACGCGGCTTGCGCGTCGGTGTGCTTGCAGTTGACCCTTCGAGCCCCATCAGCGGCGGCGCATTGCTTGGCGATCGGCTGCGAATGCAAACAAGCTACGAAGATGACGGAGTCTTCGTCCGGTCGTTATCCAGCCGGGGCCAGTTCGGAGGTCTAAGTGCCGAGGTCTGGCCTATGAGCGTCGTCATGCTGGCGGGTTTCGATATTGTGCTGATTGAGACAGTTGGCGTCGGGCAGCGGGAAGCGGATATTGCCCGCCTGTGCGATACGACCTGTTATGTGGCACAACCGGGTTCTGGTGACAGCGTACAGTTTTTGAAAGCCGGCATTTTGGAAGTACCGCATATTCTGATAGTCAACAAGGAAGACATGGGGAATGTTGCTCGTCGCACGCTGGCAGAGTTGAAAGCGGCACTCAACCGAGAGCATCCTGATGGTCACTGGGTAGTACCCGTGTTGGCCACCAGTGCCACCAAAAATGTCGGGATTGAAGCGTTAGCAGACGTTATTCATCAACACCACACAGCGCTTAAAACACAACAACAATTGGTGTCGCGCCGCCGTCGCTATCAGGTCTATTGGATGCATAAGCGCTTACTGGAAGAGTTCGGTAGTTTTGGCATCGAGCAGCTCGGCGGTGAGCAATTGCTGTTAATGCAGCTGGAAGAACACGAACTGGACCTATTGCAGCACTATGAGTCGCTTCGAGCTCGTTTGCACAAACTTTAATTCGGCACTCAATATTCATTAACCCCACTGGAGTAAACCATGCGTAGTCCCCGTGATTTTTTTCGTCCTTTAGCGCTCGGTGCACCACTGCCGCTGCGAGACATACCGGTTCGGCCCTCTCGCATGATTCATTTCTTTGATCCCAGTAATCCGCGCATGGTGGAGAAGGCCCCAGGTATTGCAAAAAAAGTCGATATCCTTTTGGGCAACCTTGAGGACGCAATTGCCATCGAAAAAAAAGAAGCGGCACGTGATGGCTTTATTAATATCGCACGTGACAATGATTTTGGTGACACCCAGTTGTGGACGCGCATCAATAGTCTCGATAGCCCCTGGTTCCTAGACGACATCACCCGCATCGTGACGGAAGTGGGAGACAAAGTAGACGTCATCATGCTGCCGAAAATTCAGGGCGCTTGGGATATCCATTTCGCCGATCAATTGCTGGCTCAACTTGAAGCCAAGGCAGGACTGAAAAAACCCATTCAACTTCACTGTCTGTTGGAAACCGCTCTGGGTGTAGCGAACGTTGAAGAGATCGCTAATGCCAGCCCACGCATTCAGGGAATGAGCCTGGGACCCGCCGATCTGGCCGCGTCGCGTCGCATGAAAACCACCCGAATTGGCGGTGGTCACCCTGGCTACCTGGTGCGTGATGATTCCGATCCGGAAAATCCACAAGCAGTACGCGGCACACACCAGCAAGACCTCTGGCATTACACCTTGGGGCGCATGGTCGACGCTTGTGTCAGCGTGGGCGCCCTGCCCTTTTACGGCCCCTTCGGTGCCATTGACGATCCCCTGGCCTGTGAGGATCAGTTTCGCAATGCCTTTCTCATGGGATGCGTAGGGGCTTGGTCCCTGCACCCCAATCAGATAGAGATCGCAAGGAACGTGTTCAGTCCACCTGCTGATGAGGTTGTCTGGGCAAGGCGCGTATTGGAGGCACTGCCCGATGGCAGTGGCGCAGTGATGGTAGATGGGAAGATGCAGGATGATGCATCTTGGAAACAGTGCAAAGTGATGGTTGACTTGGCACGCTTGATCGCAGAAAAGGATCCCGCTCTGAAGCAGTCCTACGGGTTTTAACGATGTCGCAGTAGTGTGCCCGCAAAGAGCGCGGGCTCCGCTGCAAAAGTTGGCTAACACTAGTGCGTTGAGGGTATTGCACGAGGCGCTAAATAACTAGAGCTGGTCCATGAGTTGGCGAACCGCTGCAAATGCGGTAACTTCTTGGCGCTGCACGGCCTGCTCAAGCGCCGGCAGCATCGCTTTAACCGTCACGTTGCTAGACAGCTTGCGTAGCAGCATGTCGTTCAGCAGCTGGTGCATCCAGTCTAGGTTTTGTTGAATTCGCTGACTGGTAAATACTTCGAGCTCCAAAGATTCAAAATAATAGTCAACAACCATGTCCCATACGGTGTCGATGTTCGTCGGTGTCAGTGCGGAGCAAGTCAGAACTCTAGGTGTCCAGAAGCTGTTATGGCGCAGCAAGCTCATTGCACTGGAATATTGGCGTTGGGTTATGGCCGCCATCGTTTCACTAGGCCCATCCGCTTTATTGATGACAAGCGCATCCGCCAGTTCCATGATGCCTTTCTTGATACCTTGCAGCTCATCGCCGCCGCCCGGGAGCATGAGCACCATGAAGAAATCTACCATTGCCGACACCTGATACTCAGACTGCCCGACGCCAACGGTTTCAACCAAAATCACATCGTAGCCAGCCGCTTCACACAGCAGCATGGTTTCGCGGGTTTTTTGCGCAACGCCGCCCAGTGCGCCGGATGCAGGTGTGGGTCGTATAAAGGCTTCCTCCTTCCTCGATAAGTCTTCCATACGCGTCTTATCGCCAAGGATGGATCCTCCGGCAATCGGTGAACTGGGGTCAACGGCAAGCACCGCAACGCGTTTGCCCTGCTCTATCAAATACAGACCAAAGGCTTCAATAAACGTAGATTTGCCAACACCAGGCACACCGGTAATTCCGATACGAATACTCTTTCCAGTGTGCGGCAGCACTTGCTCTAGGATGTCTTGAGCCTGATCTCGATGCGGGTCAAGTATGCTTTCCACCAGCGTTATCGCCTTTGCCAGTGCTCGACGATTACCGTTTAAAAGATCCTGTAGATTAAATGTCGTCATCAGCTCTGTGGGTCTATTCTTGTCGTCGCGTCCTTAGCAGTATAGCGGGAATCTTCAGTATTCCTGCTACTGCTTCAGCCTTGAGCGTCCTTCACTGCCTCAAGGACCTCGCGGGCACACTGGGGAATCGGCGTTCCTGGTCCAAAAATACACTTTACACCGGAATTATAAAGGAAGTCATAATCCTGTTTGGGAATAACGCCGCCAGCAATAACCACAATCTCTTGTGCGCCCTGCTTCCTAAGTTCCTCTACCAACAACGGCACCAGCGTTTTGTGACCCGCCGCAAGGGAAGAGGCACCAACGACATGTACGTCGTTTTCAATAGCCTGACGTGCCACCTCCTCGGGTGTTGAAAACATAGGTGACAAATCGATATCGAATCCGACGTCGGCAAAGGCGGTTGCGACGACCTTGGCACCGCGATCGTGTCCATCTTGGCCCATTTTGCACACTAACATACGCGGCCGACGGCCGTAGTGCTCAACGAATGCATCGATATCCTTGCTGATGCCCTGCCAATTTTCATCTTGCTTGAACGCGGCTCCATAGACCCCTGAAACGGTCTGAGCGTTTGCTTTAAAGCGACCGAATTCACGTTCCATAGCGAAAGATATTTCCCCTACCGTCGCACGTCGTCGAGTGGCTTCAAGTGCCAGTGCCAAAAGATTGCCGTCTCCGCTCACCGCGCACTGATAAATCTCATCAAGTATGGCCTCTACTGCGGCATCATCACGGCTGCCCCGGATCGTGGCCAACCGCACCAGCTGAGAATCGCGGACCGCGTCGTTATCAATGTCGAGAATCTCAATGTCGTCTTGTTCATCAAGCTGATACTTGTTAACCCCCACGATAACATCTTCACCGCGGTCAATGCGCGCCTGCTTTTTAGCCGCGGCCTCTTCAATACGCATCTTCGGCATACCCGTCTCAATGGCCTTGGCCATGCCACCCGCGGTTTCAACCTCCTCAATCAACTCCCATGCCTTGTCGGCAATATCTTGAGTCAGGCTTTCCATCATGTAAGAGCCACCCCAAGGGTCGATCACCTTAGTGATGCCCGTTTCCTCCTGAATGATAAGTTGCGTGTTGCGTGCAATACGCGAAGAGAAGTCAGTAGGTAAACCAATCGCCTCATCCAGCGCGTTCGTATGCAATGACTGAGTTCCACCAAACACTGCCGCCATTGCCTCAATCGTGGTGCGCACAACGTTGTTGTAAGGGTCTTGTTCCGTGAGAGACCATCCTGACGTTTGACTATGGGTGCGCAGCATAGAACTTTTAGGATTCTGAGGATTGAACTCAGAAACAATGCGAGTCCAGAGCAGACGTGCTGCTCGCATTTTGGCAATCTCCATATAGAAATTCATGCCGACGCCCCAGAAAAAGGACAAGCGCGGCGCGAATTCATCGATACCGAGTCCTGCTGCGATGGCTGTGCGGATATATTCTTTGCCGTCTGCAAGGGTGTAAGCCAGCTCCAATGAGGCGTTAGCGCCCGCCTCCTGTATATGATAACCGGAAATAGAAATTGTATTGAACCGCGGCATGTTGGAAGAGCAATAAGCAATAATATCACCGATGATTTTCATGCTGGGCGTAGGGGGGTAAATATACGTATTACGCACCATGAATTCTTTAAGAATATCGTTTTGTATAGTCCCCGCCAATTGCGTCTGTTCTACACCCTGCTCCTCTGCGGCTACAATATAACCAGCCAGAATGGGAAGCACGGCACCGTTCATGGTCATAGAGACCGAGACCTTGTCCAGTGGGATACCGTCGAACAGGATTTTCATATCCTCAACAGAGTCAATGGCCACACCGGCCTTACCTACGTCTCCTGCGACACGCGGATGGTCGGAGTCATAGCCTCTGTGCGTAGCGAGGTCAAAGGCGACCGAAATACCTTGGCCACCGGCGGCTAGTGCCTTGCGATAGAATGCGTTGGACGCTTCAGCGGTTGAGAAACCCGCATATTGCCGAATGGTCCAAGGGCGCCCAGCGTACATGGTAGCCTGCGGGCCGCGCACATACGGTGACATGCCTGGCATCGTATCGGTGTACTCCAGTGACTCCATGTCAGCCGCCGTGTACAGCGGTTTCACATCGATATCTTCTGCCGTGTGCCAAACCAGGTCTTCGGGGCTCTTACCTTTTGATTGCTTGGTGGCCAGAACATTCCAATTTTCAGGTGTGGAGTCAGCTTTGTCGTAAATGTCATCGCTCATATGCTAATCCTCAATGCCCCTCGGCCGGTTGGCTAATCTCTATCAATACGCCGTCACAACTCTTGGGATGTATAAAAATAATTCTCGATCCGTGCGCTCCTGGCGTCGGCGCATCGGCGAGGAACTGGTAGCCCTTCTCGCGCAGTCTTGCTACGTCTGTATCGATATCGTCAGAGCGGAAACAAAGGTGGTGCAGGCCTCCCCCCTTTTTCTCCAAATAAGTCTTTACAGGACCCTCATCATTCAAAGGATGAACCAACTCAATACTTGTAGGCGGCAGGGGTAAAAAGGCGGCCGTCGTTTTTGCTTCTAACACATCTTCTGTGCCGCCCAGTGGGAGCCCAAAATCAGTGACGAAGCGCTGTATGGCTTTTTCCAAATCAGGCACAGCGATGGCGATATGGTCTAGAGCTGTAATCATGTGTGGTCCTCTTCTAAAGATGTTGCAGAAAATTGTTGGTGGCGGCTAACCGTTGCGCTGCGACATCCTCCGCGGAGACCTCAACGGCAACTTCATCCGGAATAATCTTGAAGATGGTCTGCCCTTTGCTAATGATACTGCCATCAGCATCCACCAGCACTTTCGAAACAGTCCCAGAAAACGGCGCATACACTTTATTGAACATTTTCATTACTTCGACAATAAACAAAGGGTCTCCGGCATTAAAGTGATCCCCCTCACTGACATAGACATCGTGTGTCGGTGTTTCGCGTGAGTAAAACATGCCGCCGCTCTCGGAAAGAATTTCGTCTGAACTAGCCACTGGCGGAGGAACTAATACCTTGGCCATTGTCGCCTGTAATTGTTCCTCAAGGAGTCGGTCCGGAATATGGATGCTCAGATCAAGATTGACTGTAAGGGCATAAAAACCAGTCGCTTCGGCGATACTCGGTAGCAAGGCAATAATGTCAGTGCCCGCCTGAAACCCTTGATGAGAATTACGCACGCGATGCCAGAGCTCAGCATCCAGGCCAGCAGGCGGCTCATTATTATCAAGAATTGAACATAACTCCAGCCAATCTTCACAGCCAATGCGGGCATCCAGCTCGGCGTAGAATGCCAGCGCACTCTGTAGGATTGTGTTGTCATGATCCCATATCATCGCGGCGGCGGGAGGGATGTCTCCACTGACGTAGTCCATATCAAGAAAGTGGTACGTCTCATTAAGCAGTTCGAGTGGGTTTTCATTCCAACAGATTTTTCCCTCAATCACCGTATAGCAATCTCTGTTAACACTGAGCCAGCCACTCAGCATATGGGGCTCTTGAAGCAGCTCCGTCAGCGGGCGCAGCAACAATGACTCCTTGCGCTGCAGAGCCTCTGCAAGAGCAGCATGAGCGTCTCCCTCTGCCTCCGCTAAAGCTACACTAGCAATGTGCTTGTAGGCGTATTGAATATCCAGGTCATTGGCGCGTTGCTTAAGTTCACCGACGGCTGTCAGATAGGGAACAATAAAGCCTGTCGTGGGTCGAGCATTGATATTCTGGCCGATAAACCAATTCACCAAGCCGTAGTGGAACTCAAGATTGGTGGCCAGATCTTTGCCACGCATCCGAGTCTGACGAATCGTTTCGGCCATCCTCTCGTAAGTTTCAAGTCGACTGGTTCCAACTGTCAGCAATAAAGCAATGTTTGAGTCATAAGCGCCTGCCAGCGTGTACTTCATGAATACATTGGTGTCAGGATTGTGCAGGCTGATGCCCTGGTCATCGCGAATCTCGCCCTCGATGGCGTCACTCCAAGATTCAATGACGCCCCCGGCATGGGGCTGTAAAGCCTGATTAGTTGCGTTAAGCCTCGCCTCGACACTGTCGTTCATTCTTGTGAGACGTTCTGGTCTGGGCAGCTTCTTCGCATGAACGGCAAGCAAAACCATAGCTTCCACTAGCGACTCGACAACAAAGTATTCATCTGCATCATCGGGATTACTGAATTTAAGTGAATAGCATAATTCCGTCACGCGGTGCTCAACTTGAATGCGAGTATTCATTTCCATGAAGAAATGCTTATCACGGTCGACGATACATTCGAAAGTTGAGACAGAATCAAGCCCGACAGCTTCTCCAAACACTTCCGCTTCTGCCTCCATGGCCGTCAATGTCATCAGGTCCTGTTTCAACACCTTAGCCTCGTGCGCTTGTCCGCTCGACTCCGACTGTTCAATGGCTCTTTTTAGCGACTCAACTGTCACCGAAACTTCCAGCAGTTTTTGCTCATGCATCTGCAAGGAGCAATCACGACCGCCCATCGACAGACACCATTGGCCATTACCGATCACCTGTATTTCTTGGTGACGGGTGGTCTCAATATTTAACTCAACCAAAACGTTTTTGTTGTCACCCACTCCAGTGGTCTTAACTTCGTTGAGAATTTCCCTCACCAGCTCCGCCGTACGTGCGGATTCACCGACCCCAAGAATACGCTGCCCCTTGCCACCGCCGCCACCGATTGCTTTCAATCGCACCCGGTTGCTTGGATAATCGGCGGTCATTCTTACGACAGCCTCGGCCAGCGTGACGCACAATTCATCTACTGTATAAAGATCAATTCCGCTTTTATAAGAGGCGCCAAGGACAAGATCTGCCTTGTCTTCTAGGCTGACTGATGGGTCAGACAAAATATCTGAGGCGACCGCAAGCGCGTGTTTTGTTACGACGGCTTGCAGTGCAGCCACATCGGAATATTTTTTAAGTAGCGTCAGCGCTGTGCCGTTGTCTATGCCGGGCGTGACCGACACACCGCATTTCAACGCCGTTCGCTTGGCCTCATCCTTCAGGCCGGCGTCATGCACAGTGCGCGAGCATGGGCCAATAAAAGTAAGGCCAGCTTGCTCCATAGCCGCCACCATCGCTTCGTCTTCAGCCATAAAGCCGTAACCTGCAAAGATCGCGTTGTAGTCATTATCCCGGGCGATGTTGATAATCTGCTGGATGCGCTGCTTACGTTCCTCTTTGTCTGCGCCGCTATAATCAGGTACGCGATGAATTCTGTCGGGATGATTTAACGAACGCAACTCGGGTGCAATGGCATTCCGATAGACGATAGAATCCTTCTCTGATAACAATATACCGAAATGCGTGATACCCATCTCGACAAAAACGTCCATCGCTTCCTTGCGGATAGGGCCGCGACAAATAATAAGTGGCCGGATGTCAGTGCAGCCAAATTGTTTTGCCCATGCAGTGGGCATATTGCCCAGCCTGCGATCGCGATGGACAAGCGGATTACTCAGGTAAAATTCGTTGGACACGCCAGTTTTCCTCTAAAGTCGTATTGCCGGGGATCGGCCTAGTGAAATTCCCGCTGCACATCTTGCAGCGGCCGCGCCTCGTAACGGCGCAAATAAAATGCCATGTTCTCGGCCAGTACCTGCCGCAAATCTGATGGCATCACAATTTGGGATATTGATCCGAGACTCAACGCTTCATTCGGGTTCATTAATTCTCTGGTATAACGCTCCGCCAGCAAGACCTCTTCCGATTTTATCCAGTCATCGGTCAACTGCTGCGCCGTCTGCCTTGCCTGATCCTCAGACATACCGGCTTTCATTTGGGCCTGCATCTCGGCTTCTAGCTTGCCTGAGACCGACCCGCGCATTTTACGCAACTCATCCTTATAGACATACTCTACTCCTGCCGGCCCCATCACAGCCACGCGGGTGGTCGGCAAGGCGATAACGAAATCGGCACCGACAGGGAAACTGTTAAACGCCGCATAGGCGCCGCCAAACGCATTGCGCACTAACACTAAAAATCGCGGGGTACGCAGGTCGACGATGGCATCGAGAAGTGCTCTGCCGGCCTGAATAATGCCGCCACTTTCCTGATCCTTGCCAGGAAGAAAGCCAGTGGTATCCTCGAGGAAAATGACTGGAATGTTGTAAAGATTGCAAAAGCGAATGAAGCGCGCATTTTTATAAGCCGCATCAATATCGATTTGTCCCGATGAAACTGCAGAGTTATTGGCGACAAATCCAATGACATTCCCGCCCATACGCCCCAATGCAGTGACGGTGTTTCGAGCACGATCAGGCTGAATTTCAAGGAAATCGCCATGGTCACACAATTGTTGAATTAAAATTGTAATATCGATGGGCGTATTAAAACCTGTCGGAGAATTGAAAGCTTTCTTCAATAAAATATCGACATCCCAGGTCTTTCGGCTGATGGGGTCAGAGCTAGCCTGATAGGGTGCAAGTTCACCGTTGTAGCTTGGCAGGTAGTTTAATAGGGATCGCACTTTGCGCAGAGCAGCCACTTCGTCTTTGACCACAAAATCTGTAACACCGGTTTTACTATGGACCCCGGGGCCGCCTAACTCATCGGGCGTGACATCTTCACCCAGCACGGACTTGACAACCCCGGGGCCCGTCAAACCAAAGAAAGTTTCGTTGGGCTGAATCAGGAAGCTACCCTGCCGCGGAAGGTATGAGCCCCCGCCGGCATTAAATCCGAACATACACATGATGCTGGGGACAATCCCGCTGATACGCCGCAGCGCAGCAAACGCTTCGGCATACCCGTCAAGTCCACCCACGCCAGCCGGGATAAAGGCACCGGCACTATCATTAATGCCGACCACCGGAATCCGCTGTTTCGCTGCAAGCTGGAACAGCCGGGCCAGCTTGGCACCATTGGTCGCGTCCATTGAACCCGCTCGAACAGTAAAGTCATGCCCGTACAGTGCTACATCGCGACCATTCACTTTAATGATTGCGGTGACGAGTGACGCACCGTCGAGATTGGGGCCCCAGTTCTGATACAACACCGTTGGCGGCTCATCGCTCAGATAGCGAATCCGCTCCCAAATAGTCATGCGGTTTTTCTGATGCTGACGCTGTATATTCTTGACACCTGCAATCTGACGCGGACGTTGCTGCAACTCCCAACCCGATTTAAGGGCATCCTCATAAAGACCGGGCTCGGACACTAACTGACCAGGAACCCGAAAATCTTTTTCCTGAGGTTGCGCAAAGGGATTATCCAGCGATGCGATCACAGTATTGCCGTTCTCTTTAGTCATATTTCTTGATCCAAAGGTTTCTCACGAAGAACAATAAAAGGTCCGCATACCCTTCCCGGTAGAGCATGCTGGTTGCAAGTCGCGGCAGTCGGGATTAGGATGCAAACCTGTTAAAATTGCGGCTAATACAGTAATTTGCCAAGCAAGAAAAGTCAATTCAAGTAGCGGCCACATTCATGGTCTTTTCAACGCAGATGCTAGTCATTTCGCTGAAGATCAAGACTTTGTACTGCAGTTCGATCCTTGCGTGGGTCGTAAAATTTCAACATCGATGCCGCGCAAGTTCAGCGCCTAGGAAAATATCGTGATCAAAGCGGGGATGCGAAGATGAGCAAGTTGGTCCATCTCGAGGAAATTTGCTATTTCCAGGACAGCTGCGAGCTATTTGAACGCGTTGCCGATTTACCGCGTGCCGCATTTCTAGACAGCAGTTTTCCTCATGCCACCTCGGGTCGTTACGATATCATCACTGCGCAGCCCAGCAGTATCGCAGTTCCCAGCCTGCCGGCTCACGCCACGCAACAGCAGTGTCAGGCATTTTTCACCGAAATGGATCTGTTTCACAAAGAGCATTACGGCGGTATTCAGCCCGTTTCGCCTGACATTCCTTTCTGTGGAGGTATTCTGGGCTATGTGGGATATGAGTTCGGGAATGCTCTACACAATATCCAGCCAGGGATAGATATGAGTGCGTTTCCCGCAGCGCAACTGTGCGCTTACGACTGGTGTATTATCCAAGATCACTTGTTGCAGCGCGCCGCGCTTGTCACCCAGCCAAGGGTAAGTATCGCTGAGCGCAGCGATATTGAGGCGAGACTGCGTCAGCGCCCTACTCGATCCCGCAAAGACTTCAAATTAGGTAAGGCTTTTTCTTCCAACTTCAGCAGCGCTCAATACCGGGAAGCCTTCGACAGAATACAGGCTTACATCCAAGCTGGAGACTGTTATCAGGTCAATTTGGCACAGTGCTTCAGCGCTGACTACAGCGGCGATCCGTGGCAGGCATATCGTGAACTCCGCGCTGTGGCTGCCACCCCTTTCTCGGCTTACCTATCTCTAGAAGACGATGCCGCTCTAATGTGCCTCTCTCCGGAGCGATTTTTATCGCTGCACGGTCGCCGTGTCGAGACCTCTCCTATCAAGGGGACACGACCTCGCCACGCCGATAAGAAGTTTGACGAACAAGTACGCCAAGAGCTAGGCAGCGCAGAGAAGGATCGGGCTGAAAACCTTATGATTGTGGATCTGCTGCGCAACGACCTTGGACGCAGCTGTGTGCCAGGCAGCATTCATGTCGACCGACTTTTTGACCTGCAAAGTTTTCCTACAGTGCATCATCTGGTGAGCACTATTACCGGCGAACTACAGCCGGGTGACAATGCGTGGAACCTGCTTTCTGAAAGCTTTCCGGGCGGATCAATAACCGGTGCGCCTAAACGGCGGGCAATGGAAATCATTGCTGAACTTGAAACTCGGGAGCGAATGGTCTACTGCGGATCGGTACTCTACATCAGCGCGGATGGACGCATGGATAGCAATATTGCTATCCGCAGCCTGCTGTGCGATCAGGGTGAAGTGCGTTGCTGGGGCGGCGGCGGCATTGTGGCCGATTCTAGTTGGCAACAGGAATATCAAGAAACCTACGATAAGGTTGGAGCCTTTCTGACGACACTTGAAGAAACGCTTTCAGAGCGTTAACGAACGATTACTCGCATTCATAAAAGCAACCTTCAGCTCACTCAGCGTTCCCACTGACTTGAACTGTGGAAATTCGTCCACCACATTTTGCGGCGCATGGATCAGAAAGCCCACATCCGCCTCAGACAGCATAGTCGTGTCATTGTAGGAATCACCTGCAGCTAGCACGCGATAGTTTAGGCTGTGCAACGCTTTTACTGATGCTCGCTTAGGGTCTTCCTGACGTAATTTGTAATCCACTACGCGACCCGATTCATCGACAATCAGTCGGTGACACAGCAAAGTGGGCCAATGGAGTTGTCGCATTAGGGGTTGCGAAAACTCATAAAAAGTGTCGGACAAAACAATCACCTGAAAGCGCTCGCGCAGCCAGTCAACAAAATCAATGGCCCCTGGCAGAGGCTCCAGTGTCGCGATGACTTCCTGAATGTCGTTAATCTTTAAACCATGTTGGTCTAGCAAAGCGAGTCGCTGCTTCATCAGCACATTGTAATCGGGTATATCCCGTGTTGTGGCGCGCAGTTCTTTTATCCCAGTGCGTTCGGAGAATGCTATCCATATTTCGGGTACCAAGACCCCTTCTAGGTCAAGACAGGCGAGTTCCAAGTGTTCATCTCCTACGGTGTTAAAGGCGGTCTTCTATACAACGCAGTCTAAACATTGTGGGACAGACGACACAAGCCCTGCAATTAAATTTAACAGTGCCATTGTTAGTAGACAGGCAGCTCCAGATCCAAAAATAATTCCGCCAGCTCCGGCTTGGTATGACACCCAAAAGCTTCTCCCACTAAATCACGGGATAGGTGCGGAGCAAAGTCCTGAATAAACGCGTACATATAGCCGCGCAGAAACGTGTCTCGGCGACAACCAATCTGGGTAACACTGCTAGCGAACAGGTGGCTGGCGTCAAGCGCAACCAGATCGGAATCGATTGATGCGTCATAGGCCATTCCTGCAATGATTCCGATACCAAGCCCCAGACGAACATAGGTCTTTATCACATCGGCGTCTGTCGCAGTGAATACAACCTTTGGCACTAGTCCTTGAGCCATAAATGCATCATCAAGCTTGGAGCGCCCGGTAAAACCAAATACGTAGGTTACGATGGGTTGTGCGGCCACATCTTCAAGCGTTAACGTTGATGCCTGCGTCAAAGGATGATCTTTGGGCACCAGGATGCAACGATTCCAACGGTAGCAGGGCATCATAATTAAATTAGAAAAATGGTCCAACGCCTCTGTGGCAATGGCAAAATCTGTGGTTCCGTCAGACGCCATTTCAGAAATTTGCACAGGCGTACCCTGATGCATATGCAAAGAAACATCGGGGTAGTGCTCAATAAAACGCTTAATGACCGGTGGCAGCGCGTAACGGGCTTGAGTATGCGTGGTGGCAATAGAGAGGCTGCCTTTCTTTTCTTCCGCAAATTCCTCCGCTACTTGGCGAATACTCTTGACCTTGAATAGCACCTCTTCAGCCGCCTTCAATATAGCCTCCCCAGCCGGCGTGACATGGGTAAGATGCTTGCCGCTGCGGGCGAAGATCTCGACGCCCAACTCATCTTCCAGCAACCGAATCTGCTTACTAATGCCGGGCTGCGATGTGTATAAACTCTGAGCCGTCGCCGAGACATTGAGGTCATGGTGCGCCACTTCCCAGATATAACGCAATTGCTGCAGCTTCATGCCAACCTCCAGGTGAATAAAGGCAATCCTATGATCGCCCCCCATGCCTTATGCAGAATAGTCATTAACTGCCTAGTTTGCCAAATTTAACGTAATAAAAGCTTCCAAAGTCGATGTCAGGAGTTCGCTATCCCGTGTGGTACGTGCCCGGTAGCGACATGAGGGCTAGCAGAGTCGCAATGAGTCTCCTGATCATCAAAAAAGACATCTGCCTGATAAGCCCTCAAAAAGTCGGTCTTGTTCAGGCCGCCAAGAAAAATAGATTCATCGATACGGATATCCCAAGCCCGCAGCGTGCGGATCACCCGCTCGTGGGCAGGCGCCGATCGGGCAGTCACCAGAGCTGTTCTAATGGGAGCCTCTGTTGGCGGAAAGGACTGCTGTAGACGATGTAAAGCAGCAAGAAAAGGCTTGAATGGCCCACCCCGCAGAGGCTCTTTGGCCGCTGCCTTCTCACTCGCGGTAAAGGCCTCAAGGCCATCACGCTTGTAGACCTGCTCGGCCTCATCAGAGAAAAGCACCGCATCCCCGTCAAACGCAAACCGCAGCTGCTCGCTGTCTGTGCCCCGCCCCCCGCGCGATACCAATGTGGCTGCAGCTACGCCACATTCCAGTGCGTGACGAACATCCTGCGCTTCATTAGACAAAAATAATGTGCAACCGAACGCGTTAATGTACCTCCAGGGGCTCTCCCCACCACAAAAGGCCGCACGGCTGATATCCAGCTCATAATGCTGAATGGAGTTGAATACGCGCAGGCCTGTATCGGCGCTATTGCGTGAGAGCAGCACGACTTCTACCTGAGCATCTACGTCAAGACTGCGGTTGAGTCGCAACAGTTTATTCACTAGGGGAAAGGCTTCCCCGGGCTCCAGCGGCTGCTCCTCGCGGGCAACCTGATAGTTTGAATAGGCCTGTAAGCCCTCTTTCTCAAACACCTCATGGCTGTCATCCAGATTGAACAGCGCCCGGGACGAAATTGCGATAACGAGCTTATCATTCAGTTGAGTGGGCATGGCACCTAGCATACTCAACTGTACTGTTGCCTGCCAGTGGTTCTATGCTCGGATATCACTCACCGCAACTAAACTTGCTCTTCGAGCAACCGGACCTGCGGCACCGCAGGCGCCGCGGATCTTGTTGCGACGCCCCTAAGGCAGCTTGTTCGGCATCGAATTAGTGGCTTTTTGAGCCGGCTCAAAGTAATCCTTGGTCAGCTTAAACACCAAGGGCGCAAGCAGAAGAAGCGCGATGAGATTAGGAAGGGCCATAAACGCATTAAGCGTATCAGCAATGAGCCAGACTAATTCAAGCTCCAGTAGCGTGCCCACAGGAATTGCAAGCACCCAAGCGATCCGAAACGGCATAATGGCTTTTGTTCCAAAAAGGAACACTACACAGCGCTCGCCATAGAATGACCAGCCTATCATGGTAGTGAACGCAAAAATGCACAGGCCCAAAGCGACAATGTAATGACCGCCCGGCAGGGCACCGGAGAATGCCATCGCAGTAAGATTTGCACCGCTGACGCCACTAGGCCATACGTCCATAATAACGATGACAAGTCCGGTCATGGTACAGATCAACAGTGTGTCAATGAAGGTCCCCAACATGGCGATCATGCCCTGCTCTACTGGCTGATTAGTGCGCGCTGCCGCATGCGCAATGGGCGCACTTCCCAGCCCGGCCTCGTTGGAAAAAATGCCCCTAGCGACGCCAAAGCGCAGAGCAGCCCAAACAGTTGCCCCGGCAAAACCGCCTGTCGCAGCCGTGGGTGTTAGAGCACTGCTAATAATAGTAGTGATCGCGGTCGGCACTTCAGATATGTTCAGCACAATAACAGTCATCGCCATCAGCACGTAAGCAACAGCCATAAACGGCACAAGCCAACTCGCGACCACAGCAATGCGACGAATGCCACCGAGTATAACCGCCCCAACCAGCACCATCAGCACAAGCCCTGTTACTAAAGGCGGCACAGAAAACGACTCCAGCAAGACTTCAGACACGGAATGCGACTGCACAGTATTGGCGATACCAAAACCCGCGAGACTGCCGAAAATCGCAAATGCAACGCCCAACCAGTGCCAGCGCTTGTGTAAACCGTTCTTGATATAGTACATAGGGCCACCGCTGAAATGGCCTTGCTCATCAGTCTCACGGAACTTTACGGCGCAGAGGGCTTCTGCATATTTGATGCCCATCCCCAAGAGCGCGGTGATCCACATCCAGAACAGCGCGCCGGGGCCGCCCAAGGCAATAGCAGTGGCTACACCTGCTATATTCCCGGTGCCCACAGTGGCAGAAAGAGACGTCATCAGCGCACCGAAGGGAGAGATGTCGCCATCGCCGTCACCCCGTCCGCCCCGCAATAGCAGACGTATACCTGCTGGAAGCTTGCGTACCGGCAGGAAGCGTAACCCCAGCGTAAGGTAGAGGCCTGTTCCCAGCAGCAGCGCCAGCATGAGCGGGCCCCAGGCCCAGCCATTGACGGTGGTAATTATGTCCATAGTGGCGCCCTCTTTTTAACCCTTTTTATCGCGCGTTAGGCGTGGCGATACTGAAACCACTGCGCTGAGGAAACACACCGAAAATACCGCCCGTGTGAACAAATACAATATCGCGCTTATCGTCGAACCGTCCATTGCCAATTTCCGCGAGCATGCCGGCAAAGGCCTTTCCGGTGTACACGGGGTCAAGCACAAGGCCTTCTAGCCGGCCTAATTCAGCAATGAGCTCAAAAATTTCAGGGTCGGCAACGGCGTAGCCTGGTCCCACATAGCCATCCAAGACCCTCGTCTCTATCGCGACATCTGGCGCCTCTGGATACCGTCGTCGCCAATCGGCTACATCACTGGCCACCTTGTTAAGAAAATACCGTTCATCATCACAAACATTTATCCCCCACACCGTAGCCGGCAAATTGTGCAGCGCGGCGCCTAGGATTAACCCTGTTTGCGTCCCACCCGAGCCTGTTGCGGCAACAACATGCGCCTGTTCAATGCCGAGTGTTGCAAAGTCGCGGACCAACTCCTCACAGGCAGCAATATAGCCCCACGCTCCGATACCATCGCTGCCGCCCGTTGGCACCACCAGCGCTTTGCGGCCCAGCGCGGCGTAATGCTGCTGCCATTGACGGAACAAATCATCAATATGGTTAACGTATTGTTTTGATGGGTAGCAACTGACCGCCGCACCCGCTAGATGATCGAGCAGGAAATTGCCCTCTGGATCCACCGGCTCTTCTCCGCGCAACAGCAAATGAACCGCTAGCCCCAACTGAGCGCCGGCGAAGGCCGTGGCACGACAGTGATTACTTTGTAATCCGCCACAGGTCAGCAAGGTGTCATAGCCATTATCGATAGCATAGGCCGTAATAAATTCCAGCTTACGCACCTTATTTCCGCTAAGGGTGCTGCCGGTCAGGTCATCACGCTTAACCCAGAGCCGGTGACCGCACCCCCATTTCTCAGAGGCACGTTCCAAATATTGGAGGGGGGTTGGCGACTGGGCCAGATCTATCTTGCGAGGGTAAATCAGGGCCATTTTTAGCCGATGGTCTTTAAGGTGCCTTTGGGCAATACAGCATGGAGATGAACACGCTGGAATTTCAATTCGACATTATTGGCAACATTGAGTGTCATATAATTGTCATCCAGCGCCATCACCTTGCCCAAAATTCCTGAAGTCGTGACAACCTCATCACCCTTATTCAGCTCAGATACCATTTTAGTATGTTCTTTCTGACGTTTACGCTGCGGGCGTATAGCAATGAAGTAAAAAAGGGCAAAAAGACCGACAAGAAACAATATCTGGAACATGTCACCGCCAGGGCCGACGGCTCCCGCGTCCTGCGCATAGGCATTATTGATAAACAAACTCATTAATATTTTCTCCCGTATGTAGGCTCATAAAATGGCATAAAACACAGCCGCTAACTTACATGTTTTCAAACCATCCCGCAATGAATCTAGGTCTGAACACAACACAGTCTAAATGGCGCCCAGCCTGTCTTTTAAGCAGGGATGTCAAAGTCGTATTCCATGATTTGCGGTGCATGGTCAGAAAATCGCTGATCCCTGTAAATTGCCGCTGCCCGGACCTTGTCAACGAGCTTGGGCGTTATGACTTGGTAGTCTAGGCGCCATCCGACGTTATTGGCTCTGGCCTGACCCCGGTTAGACCACCAGGTATATTGCTCTGGCTCAGCATTGATCACCCGAAAAGAATCCACATACCCCAGCTCGTCATAAAGCACGTCAAGCCAGGCGCGTTCCACGGGCAAAAAACCCGAGTTCTTGCGGTTGCCGCGCCAATTTTTAATGTCGATAGCCTGATGGCAGATGTTCCAGTCGGCGCAGATAATCAGTTCACGACGCTTGCGCCGCAGCGCTTTGAGATGCTCCATGAAGATATCCATAAAGCGCAGCTTTTTTTGTAGGACTTCATCACTGCTTGACCCGGACGGCATATACAAAGAGATCACACTCAACCCTTTAAAATCAGCCTGAATATAGCGTCCCTCGGAATCTGCCGGATCCCAGCCCAGCCGGGTAATCACCTTCCGTGGCTTGACCTTGCAGTAAAGCGCGGTGCCACTGTAGCCCTTTTTGATCGCATCATTATAGAAACAGTGGTAACCGGCCGGAGAAAAAACGGGGTCGCTCAATTGATGCACCTGGGCCTTGGTTTCCTGAATACAGACCACATCTGGCTGCTCTGCCTGCACCCAGTCGAAAAAACCCTTCGCGGCTGCTGATCGGATACCGTTCGTGTTGCAGGTGATTATCTTTGCCATTGTTCTATTCCGTCAGCTACAAAGTTATGCAGTGTACCGGAAGGATCTTAAAAGGATCAATTTCAGCAATCTATTTGACAGCGTCAGCGCGACAGGCCGAGACTTTAGGCTACACTTTGTAATATACCTCGATGACGCCGCCAATAATTAAAAGAAAGGAAATGCCAGTGATCAAGACCGCTGCAGAGAATAATCAGGCGATTGCCGCTAAGTTATCCAACAATTTGCCTCGCCTGTTAAGAGAGTTTTCGCGTGATTTTGATAGGCGGGTCTGTGAGGGTCTAGTCGCTCGTGGACACACCAACATCCGGACCTCGCATAGCACGGTCCTTGGAAACCTCGGGATGGGTGATGTCCGCGTGGCAGAGCTGGCCCGACATTCCAAGATGACTCAACAAGCCATGGGAAAAATACTGAAAGACCTAGAGCGTCTGGACTATGTTAAGCGCAGTATTGATGATGTCGACAAAAGAGCTAAGGAAATTCAGTTGACAGCGCGTGGCATGATTTTGGCGCAAGACAGTCTAGACGTTGTTAATCAAACCTATGATCAGTACGCTATTAAAGTGGGGTTGCAACAACTTCAGGACTTCGAACAAAGCCTGCGCTCTACCGTCCATAAGCTACATCTGCATAATATGCCAACGTCGTGGACTAGTCCCTAGTGCGTGCAGGTTTTTCATATAAAAATTTATCGTTATATATCAGTGTCTTATCACGGATACCTAAAAATTATATCCAGTCTTTCACTAAAGACTCATAAAATCAGGCAAATTGAATACCCAGCTTTTTTCTTCAGCACGCCTTGCAATGCGCCAGCCCTCGTCGGTGCGACGATACGTGTCGACGTACCAAAGTCCGAGGAAAAAAGTTTGGGTGCTTGCTTCCCCTAACCGCATTTCCATGGGGTTAAAACACATCACTCGCCCCGTTGCCTCGTTACCCTGCAGCTGAACCTGTACATTGGCATTGAGGTGCTGGGTGTTGGGAAACAGCTCGTTAGTAACCGATGCCTTGAGAAACACAATAGTTTCTTCAAGGTCTCCTACGCTGCCACCCATAGCGCCATAGTCGACATGGGCATCCGCGGTAAAAACGTCTTCGCGTAACCTGTCAAAACTTTTGCTGTCGATTAAATGGGCGTAATGAAACACCAAATCCTGAATTTCGAAGCGGTCTGACAATTCCTGTTGCGATAGCATCGGTCTTACTCCTGTTAAAAATCCAACGGCAGTGTGATGTAATCCTGATATATCCTGTCCCTATGTGCTTCCAAGCGCGGCGTCAGGCAATCGCGAGTGGCGTCATTGGGTGCCTCATAGCTAGCGCGCATGTAGTCCGGCATGGGATTATCTTCAGGCCCTAACGGCTTTATCATACCGGCAAAATTGGCCCAGTAAAAATCAGCTGCTGAAACGGTAGACCCCACAATAAAATGACTACCAGCGGCCTCCTGCCGAAGCAGCCTGCCGTCTAGCTCAGCACTAATAGCTTGTAAGCGCTGGATTGCGGCCGCATTAGCGGACTTAGACCAGCCATATTTCATTCCCAGACGCAGCGCTATGTCTGGTGGTTCATCCAACAACAGCATCGGGGCCAATATTTGCAGTCTTCGATGCCAGCCGAAACCGTCAGCGCCTGCGATCAGCGCCGAGACGCCCAAAACATCAATTCTGGCACTGCAGTCATTCGGCACTAAAGGATTTTCAGGTGATAATCTTTCCGCCAACATCAGCAGGTCAAACCAATGACAAACAGGCGGAAAATCTTCATACACGGCAACCGGTGCTGATGTTTGTCCTGTCCATGTTTGCAAGGCATCGTTGTCACCGCCTCCCTGCTGAAATATAGGTGTGTACTCAATGTTCTTAAAAGCAAGAATCGCCTTCGCCGCCTCGCCCCAAGGCCCTGGCACGCCTGCGGTCAAGACCAAGCGTAAGCCAGGTGCCTTGATACCTTCCTCTACACTGAGGTAGTTCATTGCAATCGTTTACTCATCGAGTTTAAACACCTTAATGGCGTTTTCTCGCAGGAATTTCGGCCACACCTCGTCGCGGAGCGGCACGTCAGGCATTTCACTGAAAATGCGGTCTAGAGACAGTCCCATGGGGAAATAACCGGCGTACATCACTTGACCAGAACCGCGCTTATTAGCGAAATCAATAATATCAGGCGGGTAATATTTAGGGGCAAACGCGCTGGTCATATAATATAAGTTCGGATATTTGAGCATCATTTTCCATGCCACGTCAGTCCACGGCTCGCAGCCGTGACGCGTCACCACTCGCAGTTCAGGAAAAAACCATAACACCTCGTCAAGCAATTCGACTTTCTGTGGCCCGAACGGCACTCGTGGCCCAGGCACCCCCATGCACGGGCAGAAGGGAATATCCAACTCGACAAGCTTAGCGTAAATCGGGTACCACTTCTTATCATTGACCGGCACCGGTGGACAGATCATGGCAGGGGCCGCTGTCACTGCTTTGATATCGAACTCCTCATGCATCGCAACAATTTTGCGCACCTCATCCATGCCCCCATTGGGGTTTGCCTCATAAGACGCAAAGAAACGGTCTGGATGTTCGCGCAGAGCCTGTTCCTGTAAGTCACTAAAACCAAGGCCAATCATTGCCCGCTCTATGCCGTGCTTATCCATCTGCGCCAGCGTGTAGGCGATAGCATCGCCTTTATTGCTGGTATCGGGGATGTCCTTGAACATGTATTGCGCAGGCATGCTGAACAGGTCATGACTTTCCCGGTCCATCAATAGGGGTTTGATCCAGTCATAGAACGTGCTGCTGTCATCGCCGGGTATGGCGAGCATTAGATCGATGACTCCAATATCCTTTGGCATTGGCATGGGGCTTAACTCCTTTGCGCTGTGCTTGACAGACTAAAAATTTAGACTCTTATTAACTTTATATTTATCGTATAACTAATTGAATATTATTAATATTTAGACTTGCATAGGTGCCGCATCATCTGCGTCATGGCGCTGTTTTCGGAGCCGCATAGGCAGCGTTGAGTCAACCGAGATATAGCGATAGCAGCCTTGCTCATCGACCGTTCGCTCAATTTGTCCTCGATGGTGCAGATAATTAAGGTGCGCAATACACTCACCCAGTGCCAAGCCGAGATTGTGATCATCGAGCTTGCGCTTGAACAGCACCGGCAGCAACTCCATCGCGCTAGCCGGATCGCTCAAACATGCCTCCTCCAAGCCCAATAAATGCTCCTCATGATGCTCAATCAGATACCGCAACCGCTCATGCAAACCGTAAAAGGGCGTATTGTGCGCCGGCAGCACGAGAGTGTCGTCGGGCAGCACCTCAAGAAAATGCTCCAGCGATCTAAACCAGTCCTTCAGCGGGTTGCCTTCTGGCTCGGAGCCCGTGACACTGATATTGGAGGTAATTCGGGGGATCACCTGATCCCCAGAAATCAGAATATTGAGACTGCTGCTGTATAAACAGGCATGTTCCGGCGAGTGACCCCGCCCGATGATCACCTGCCAACGATTGCCATTAATGGTCAAAAATCCACCGTCGACCATGCGGCGGTAGGCCGTAGGCATGGGCGTGATGTAAGGCCCAAACCCGCCAAAGTGCTCGCGTAACTTTATAATCTGCTCCGGAGTATATCCCGAGCGTGTGAGGTAGCGTTCCGATGCCCAGCTAAAATGCTCATTCGTGGTTCTGGAAAATGAGAGACCTGTGAAGTATTCAGCCTCGGTCATGTAGAAAGGGACCTGCCATTTCTCGCACAGCCAACCTGCCATGCCCGTATGGTCAGGATGGTAGTGTGTCGACACCACGGCCTTGACTGGCTTGCCCTTAAGGTGCCGCTCAAATACCTTTTCCCACAGTTCTTGCGTTTGCCCAATCGCAATTCCCGTATCGATTATCCACCAGCCGTCTGCGTCTTCAAGCAGGTAAAGATTAATATGGTCAAGCGCCATGGGCAGTGGCATACGCAGCCACAGCACGCCCGGCGCAATTTCCCGAAGCTCACCCGACTCTGGTGCATCGTCAAATAAATAGTTCAGCATAACGGGAGGCTAAAGCCCTAACTCCGTGATTACGGCAATAACATCGTCATGATGGGATTTCGTTTTCACCTTACTCATTACATGCTTTATGCGTCCATCTTTGCCTATGATGAAGGTGGTGCGCAAGACACCCATGAACTCGCGGCCCATGAACTTCTTAAGGTCCCATGCACCGTATTTTTCAGTGATCGCATGATCCTCGTCAGAGAGCAGCGTAAAGTTGAGGTCCTGTTTTTCGATAAACCGACCCAGCTTAGCCAAAGGATCCGGGCTTACTCCCAACACCACAGTATCCATTTTGGCCAGCGCTTTCTTGCTGTCTCGGATACCACAAGCCTGAACGGTGCATCCCGGAGTCATTGCTTTAGGATAAAAGTACAGCACGACATTCTTATTGCCCTTGAATTCTTTCAGGCTGACTCTAGTGCCATCTTGATCAAGCAGGGTGAACGCGGGGGCCACCTTACCAACGTCTGGAAATGCCATGAGTTCTTACTCCTTTATCTCTTTACAATATCAAATTCGGTGCGCGAGTCTGATGCAGCACTGCTCACTTGGTAAACCGTCAGTTGCGCTTCGCGCGATGATCGATGGCCGATACCCGCACTGGAAAATGCCCCGATGCGGCATCAGAAAAGTATTCCTTCAGAGTTTGTGACACAACTTGAAACGCAATATTATCCCAAGGGATATCCGCCTCTGCATAAAGCTGCGTCTCTAGACTTTCAGGACCGGCACTGTGCTTCCCGTCGTCCAGGTCGCACCGATAAAACATATAAACCTGACTGATGTAGGGCACATCAAATATGCGGTAAAGATCAACATTAGTGACTCGCGCCTTCGCCTCCTCCCAGGTTTCCCGGGTCGCGCCCTGCAGCGTCGTCTCACCATTTTCCATAAAGCCCGCAGGCAGCGTCCAGAAACCTTTGCGCGGCTCAATGGCGCGCTTACACAGCAACACCTTGCCTTCATAAACAGGCACACAGCCGACAATGATATGGGGATTACTGTAGTGGATAAACTCGCAGCTGCTGCAGACAAAACGCTCGCGGTCGTCTCCCACAGGCACTTTAAGGATGACTGTATTACCGCAGCTGGTACAGAATTTCATAGGGGCGCGACTCATTAACTATGCAAGAGATACAGTATAAAGGCTTCGTCGAGCAATGAAATAGCCTTCCTAGCGTAATTCTGCGTAACGGCCCTGATGAAACAGCAGAGGATCGCCCGTTGGCCGCTCATGCATATCTTTTACCAGTCCAACGATGATCACATGATCCCCGCTGTCATGGGTTGCGTGAAGCTCGCATTCGAAGGTCACCAGTGCGTTGCGAATCAGCGGCGCGCCATACTTACCCAACCGATAATGCGAGGGGTTCAGTTCATGTTCACCCTTCTTAGCGTATTGATTTGAGTGGCCCTGTTGCTCGCTACTCAGAACGTTGACAGCAAAAACACGCGGTGTGGCGAAAACGTCGTAGACGTCAGAGTTATTCTGCAGTGACCACAAGATAAGCGGGGGGTCCAGCGACACGGAAGAGAACGAATTCGCCGTCATGCCCAAGGCCTTTTGTGTGTCCGCCATAGCGGTGACAATGGTCACACCCGTGGCAAAGCGCCCCAAGGCGTTTCTGAAATCGCGTACATCTAAACTCATTGTTTACATTCTCTACGGATGATTATTGATTACTATACTCTAAGTAATTGGAGCCCACTAGCAGCACTGACACATCCCCTATTCAGGCTATGGGGTGTGGCCACCCTTCCATCTGGCGGCTCTAGCTTCATCATCCTGTCTGGCTGAAACCCATATTTCACCGAACGGGCCCAACTCCTTCTTCCAGAATGGCGCACGCGTTTTCAGGTAATCCATAATAAATTCACAGGCGTTAAATGCCGCTTCCCGATGCGTTGATGCAACCCCAACCCAGACTATCTGATCTCCCGGAGACAATCGTCCTACCCTGTGCAGCACTGACGCACCTAACATGGGCCAGCGATCCGCCGCCTCATCAATAATTGCCTTGATGCTCTCCTCGGTCATGCCCGGATAGTGTTCTAGCTCCAGCGTAGCCACCTGCCTACCGTCATTGGCGCGGCGCACATAGCCGGTAAATGTGGCAACTGCACCTTCTTCCGATAAACCCGATAAGAGTCCGCGCTGTAATCGCGCGACGTCAAAGTCAGCCTCATGGACATTGATGCTAATGTTATCCAAGTTCACTATGTCAGCCACCTGTAACGGGAGGAAAGAACGCAATTTCATCACCGTCATTCAGTTCACAATTATCAGTGATAACCTTCTGATTAACGGCGCGAATGATGTTGTCCTGCGTCAGAATGTCACGCCACGGCTCACCATGCTCAACACACAGCTGCTCCTGCAATGCAGACACATCTAACCCTGTAGCTGGCCACTGCAATTCCAAAACAGAACACGCTAGTTCCTCTCTTATACGGGCAAAGAACAACACTTTTAGCATCAGCGTGAGCCCTCAATTTCTCGCCGCCAAATCCCTGAGTCACCACCCTCCTTTCTCATAAGGGTAATGCCATGAATTTCCATGCCTCGATCCACCGCTTTGCACATGTCATAAATCGTGAGCGCGGCTATCGAGGCGGCTGTCAATGCTTCCATCTCTACTCCCGTTTTTCCTGACACCTTGCAGCAGGCCTCGATATTCACCTGATTCAACTGGGGCTCCAGTTCAAAGCTCACTTCTATCGACGTCAACATAAGCGGGTGGCACAGGGGAATAAGCTCGGCACACTTTTTTGCGGCCTGAATGCCTGCAATGCGAGCGACGGCCAAAACATCACCTTTCTTGTGCGCGCCCTGCTCCAAAAGGGCAAACGTTTGCGGCTGCATCGAGACCGCGGCGGCAGCGACAGCAATCCGTTCGGTAATGGCCTTACCTCCAACATCTACCATATGGGCAGTGCCTTGATCATCGAGATGGGTGAGTTGACTCATTAATTAATCCGCTGGCAAGTTTTTAGTGATCCACAGAGTTTATCCAATGCCGCCTCTGATTGAAAATATAATTGATCAGTGAAGTCACAGAAATTGGCCTCACAGCACTACCTGTTGGGGGACCGATGGCGTAAAGTGACGGTCCACAAAAGGAGTCTTACTATGGCAACACTTTCTCTCGGCCTGCAACTGGGCTATTGGGGCGCACTGGCGCCAGGAAATGCTCACGTTGAACTCGCGCAAGAGGCCGAGCGTTTGGGCTTTGATTCCGTGTGGACCGCAGAATCATGGGGCAGTGATTGCTTTACACCCCTGGCATGGATAGGTGCTCACACAAAAACGATTCGCTTAGGTACCTCGGTCGCCCAGTTGTCGGCGCGCACTCCGGCGGCCTGCGCGATGGCGACGCTGTCAATAGATCATCTGTCCGGCGGACGCATGACACTTGGGCTGGGTGTCTCAGGCCCGCAGGTGGTAGAGGGCTGGTACGGACAACCGTACAGCAAGCCCGTGACTCGCACGCGAGAATATGTAGACATCATCCGCAAGGTGCTGGCTCGTGAAGGCCCCGTTACCAATGACGGCGAGTTCTATCCACTGCCCTATAACGGACCCGGCGCATGGGGCATGGGCAAGCCACTCAAATCAATTACGCATCCGTTACGAGCAAACGTCCCGATCTTTATTGGCGCAGAGGGGCCTAAAAATGTGACACAAACAGCCGAGATTGCCGATGGCTGGCTGCCCCTTTATTACTCACCCTACCGACAAGAGGTTTATGCAGATCAGCTAATCGCGGCCAAGCCTGGCTTTGAGATCGCCCCCACTGTATTGGTCAATGTTAATGATGACATGGAGCAAGCGCTTTATCCCGTCAAGGCCATGCTGGGCTTCTATATTGGCGGCATGGGATCAGCTAAACGTAATTTTCATAAGGAGTTGATGGCACGCATGGGCTACCCTGAGGAAGCGGAAGCCATTCAGAAACTGTTTGTTGAGGGCAAGCGGGACGAGGCGATTGCTGCCGTGCCAGATGAATTTGCCGATGAAATTTCTCTGTCGGGCCCCAAGGATCGCATCAAGGAAAAACTCAAGGACTGGGAAAACTCGCCGGTCACCTCACTGTTGATTCACGGTGACATCAATCTGCTTAGGACGATGGCAGAGCTTACAATCTAGCCTCAACCTCTCACACCCGGTCTGTCATATTTTGCCAGATCGGCAACACAACACCTCCCGAAATAGCCAGCGCTATGACGCATCAAGACCCTGCCTCGAACGCACTATCAGAGCACCCGATGCCCCACTGAACAGTGAGATCCTTCTGCATGCTCGACAAACATTAAATCGACGAAAGCCTAGTGAAGATATTAATTCCGGCTAATGTATGGCACAGTCAAATCGTGAAACCCTGCGTTATAGAAATTTGAGTGCAATCAACTCATAATAAACACAACAGCTCGGGTCCGGCTCTATACATGCCCTTATAGCTCTCCTTAATAAGGATATAGACATTTCAACGGTGACCCTTTCCAACCGGCTCCTCTATAGCTCAGGCGCCATCACATATGCCTTGAAAGATGCCGCATTCGCGGCTTTTGTACTCTTTTATTACAAGCAGGTATTGGGACTTAGCGGAACACTCACCGGACTCGCCATTGCACTGTCCGTCGTGTGGGACGCCATTTCAGATCCGATGGTGGGCGCCTGGTCCGATAATTTGCGCACTCGCTGGGGTCGTCGTCATCCCCTTATGGTGGCGTCTGTATTGCCTATCGCACTCGGCTTTATTGCATTATTCGAGCCGCCAGAAGCCGTTCTAACGAGCCAGCGTAGTTTATTCCTGTGGTTATTGGGCAGCGTTATTGTGTTGCGTACCGCCCTCACGTTTTTCATGATCCCCTATCTGGCCCTTGGCGCGGAAATGACCACCGATTATTATGAGCGCACCCGTATCGCCAGTGCTCGAACCAATCTGGGCTGGTTTATGGGCGTTGTTGCAGCCGCCGCGGCGATGTTTTTCATTTTCAATGATAGCGAAGGTATCGACGGTCGCTTCATCGCCGATAATTATCACCTTTATGGCTGGCTCAGTGGACTTGGCGCGATTATTTTTAGCACTATTTGCATCCAAAGCACCTGGCACTATATTCCGGCGCTAATCGAACGTACTTCAGCCAAGAATGACAATCTTCTGCGCAATATCTTTGCCACTTTTAATAACAAGAACTTTCGCTATCTCGTCTTTCTCGAAACAGCAGTCGGCGGGCTGGGAGGTGTTCTCAGTGCCCTGCTCATGGTCAGCTTCACCTATTTCTGGGAACTCGATACGCTGCAAATATCAATCCTGTTTGCAGGGCCGCCCATATTAGCAGTCATTATCGTCACCGGTAGTTCGCACTACGTGAACAAGCGGCTAGAAAAACAGCAGCTGTTGCAATTTAGCTGCATAATAGGCGCACTAAATCTGGCATGGCTAACACCTCTAAAATTATTGGGCTGGCTGCCACAGGAAGCGGGCATTGTGTTCGGACTGGTGTTTGTCAACTACGCCATATTCGTCACTATGAGTATTATGCGAACGGTCGCCAATCAGGCCTTGCTCGCAGATATTGCCGATGAACATGAACTGGCGACGGGCCAGCGACAGGAAGGCGTCATGTTTGCAGCGGCATTTTTTGCGGCGAAATTTTGTGCCGGTTTCGGCTATTTAGTAGCGGGCCCTTTTCTGGATATGATAGGACTTGCGGCTGGCGCAGTGCCTGGCGACACGCCCGAAAGCGTTGCACTAGGACTGGGTATTGTCATGGGACCGGGGCTGGCACTACTGATGATCATCCCAATTTGGATGTCGCTGAAGCTTGATGCTACTATGGCAGGGCAGTTAGCGGTACAGAAAGCATTGAACCTGCGCGCAAAGAAAACATAAATAGAGGCGCTCCGCTCAATGTTGAAATCTTCATTTCCCTGCTGCTTCAAAAAATATAAGATGTTTTTACATAGTTTGTTCGCTGTCCAAGGCCCGCCATTTCAGAGTATCGCATCGTTATGATAAGAATTCTTTCCCTCGTTACTGTATCCGCCGTGTTGATGATCACGCTGACAGCGTGTACCCCACAGAGGCAGATCGACTCATCTAAATCTACTGACATGAAGGCGTCTACCGCTGCAGCAGTGGACGCCAAGCGCCTTTTACAGGCTGACAGCGAGCCCGGCGAATGGATGACTCACGGGCGCACCTACAGCGAACAACGCTATAGCCCGTTGCCGCAAATTAACGTCGATAACGTTGCACAGCTCGGCCTGGCCTGGTCCTATGACCTCAAAACCGAACGGGGCATCGAGGCAACCTCTCTGATGGTGGATGGGGTCGTGTATGCGACGTCCGCCTGGAGCATCGTGCATGCCATCGATGCCCGCAATGGCAAAAAACTGTGGACGTTCGACCCGAAGGTCGCCAAGGAAAAATCCAAACATACCTGCTGTGATGTGGTGAATCGAGGCGTTGCAGTCTGGCAGGGGCAGGTTTTTTTGGGTGCGCTGGACGGGCGTCTATTCGCACTCGATGCTGCGACCGGAGCCGTCAACTGGGAAGTGCCCACTTTTGACCCCGCCTTGCCTTACACCATTACCGGCGCGCCGCGCGTCGTCAAGGGTAAGGTCATGATCGGTAACGGCGGCGCTGAATTTGGTGTGCGCGGTTACATCAGCGCCTACAACGTCGCGGATGGCGCTATGGCATGGCGCTTCTACACTGTGCCCGGGAACCCTGCACTCGGATTTGAAAACGACGCGATGGCCCTCGCCGCCCCAACATGGAATGGCGAGTGGTGGAAACTTGGAGGCGGCGGCGGCACCGTCTGGGACTCAATGGCTTATGATCCTGAGCTGGACCTGCTGTATTTCGGCGTCGGCAATGGCACACCCTGGAATCAGGAAATCCGCTCTCCGGGCGGCGGCGACAATCTGTTCCTATCATCTATCGTCGCCGTTCGCCCAGACACAGGTAAATACGTGTGGCACTACCAGACCACACCGGGCGAGACCTGGGACTACACCGCGACACAGCACATTATTTTAGCCGACATTAGTCTGCAGGGCACGGTGAGAAAGGTACTGATGCAGGCACCTAAAAATGGTTTCTTTTATGTACTGGATCGTGAGACGGGCGAACTATTATCGGCCGAGAACTACATTAATATCACGTGGGCAACCCACGTCGACATGGCAACAGGTCGACCCGTGGAAATTCCAGAAGCGCGCTATACCGATGTTCCGTACATGCTCTATCCGTCTTATCTTGGCGGACACAACTGGCATCCGATGTCCTACAGCCCGGCGACCGGCTTGGTCTATATTCCCGTACTGGATATCCCCGCAGTCTATGGGCAGCCCGACAATTTTGAATATAACCCTGGCGTTGTCAACACAGGGACAAACTCCGTGTTGGCCGGCCTACCCGATGATCAGGCCGAACGGGATGCCATTGGCGCATTGGTGCAGGGCCGCCTACTGGCTTGGGACCCAGCGCAACAAAAGGAAGTATGGCGTGTTGAGCACAAGGGGTCATGGAATGGCGGCGTATTGTCTACGGCTGGCAACCTTGTCTTCCAAGGCACGGCTGACGGCAACCTAGTCGCCTATCGCGCTGATACAGGTGAACAACTATGGGATTATTCAACCCAAACCGGAGTGGTGGCACCCCCTATCGCCTATGAGATAGATGGAGAGCAATACATATCAATCAATGTGGGTTGGGGCGGCGCCTTCGCTCTCGTATTTGGCGAATACGTGCAGTCAGAAAGCTTACCCAATGTTAGTCGCGTACTGACGTTCAAGCTGGGAGGCAAAGCCATCCTCCCCGCTGTCCCCTGGACGGCGACGGTGGTGTTTAATCCGCCAGAATTGACGGCCAGTGATGCGACGCTGCAGCTGGGGCATCAGACTTATCAGGATGTATGCATGGGTTGTCATGGACTCAATGCCGTGTCAGGCCTATTGATTCCTGACCTAAGAGGGTCTGCTTATCTTTGGGATGAAACAGGCTGGGAGGACATTGTGCGAGGTGGGAAACTAAAAGACCTGGGCATGGCGTCCTTTGCCGATAACATCAGCGCGAAACAAAGCGAGGCTGTGCGGGCCTATGTGATTCAGCAGGCTCAACGAGCACGGGCGCTGCAAAAAGCCGCCTCTAACATGGCTGTGACGCAACCTGTGGCGGTGAATGTAACTCCGCAGGCCAGCAGCCAGTGAAAAACAATCAGCCCAGCCCCGCCTATGCGACCATTTCAGGATTTTGTCTATTTGCCATATCAATCTGCCTTGCGCGTTTTGCCTACGGGCCTCTAGTCCCTTCGTTGATCGATATGCACTGGGTCACCAAGGCTGAGGCTGGATATCTGGGGGCGTTTAATGGTCTTGGCTATATTGTCGGTTGCGTGGTCGCACTCTGGTTACCTCGTATCACGGGTATCCGGTTGCTGATGCGTACCTCGCTGCTGCTCGCGGTGATTGGCTTAGGCATGTGCTTTTGGAACTTCGGCTTTATATGGCTAGCTGTGGGACGATCGTTAGCCGGCTTTGCCGCCGCCGCCTTGATGGTTCACACGACAGCGCTAGTGGTGAGAAGTGTCAGTGCTAAGGCGAAAAGCATGTGTCTCGGGTTTGCCGTTAGCGGGGGTGGAATAGCAATCGTCGTTATTAGCTTGGTGTTACCCTTTTTTATCGTCAAGGGCCCGAGCGGCGGCTGGTTCGTGGAGGCCGCAATTACGTTTTTCATCGCTGCAGTTGCTTGGCGTTTTGTTTCGATGGCTCCTCATGAGCGCGAGCCTAGCCCGGACTCAATCAAACCGCTTACACCCAGGCGGAGGCGTCTGGTGCTATTGATAACAGCGGCCTATACGTTAATGAGCGTTGCAGTGGTACCGCACACGTTATTTTTGGCGGACTACATGCACCGCGATTTAGGACTTAGTGTTGGCGATAGCAGCTCGCTCTTTTCAATCCTCGGCGTGGGATGTGCCGTCGGAGCAATTTATGTTGGCCCATTAACCCGGTTGGTCAACACCCGCTGGGGCTTGTCGATTAACTATATGATGGCGACGGCTGCCATCGCTATGGTCTTGTTGTTTGACTCCGTTATCGTTGTCGCTGGCTCGGCATTTTTGATCGGGGTCTCCCTTTTCGGAGTTGTCGCGCTTTCCTCTATCCGCACGCTTGAAATAGTGGGGCTGTCTCGGCACGCTCACTTTTGGGGTGGTATGGCGCTAGGTTTCGGTGCGGGCATGGCGGGCGGAAGCTATGCAATGTCCGCATTATTGTCGCGTGGATTTCATTACATTGATCTGTTTCAGATAGCACAAGTCACTGTGATCTGCGCTCTGGTAATCCTTCTTTTCGCGCGGTGGCGCTACCGCGACCTCGAGAACTTTACTGGAAAAGACAACGATCAAGCCACCCATTTAACCGTTTAGTTTGTCTACTCACAGAGTCCGATACTGGACTGCCTGATTGCTTGACTGGACTTTTTGTCACGTACTCCACTTTCGGCTCTATTATTTGTTAGCTTATTTGAGTCAAATGAATCGGCCATGAATTTACCTGCAGACCTTTAGAGGACTCATCTGTGTTTGAAAGCAATAACCCGATTAGCAGGTTTCTCAAAAGAGCCTCAAAAATCGAAGCACACGAGGTTAACGCGACCCTCAGCTCCTTTCTTTTTGTGGTTATATTGATGTCGGCGTATTACATCCTGCGTCCCGTGCGGGACGCGATGGCCAGTGACTGGTCTGATGCAGAAGTCAGTTGGTTATGGACGATAAATTTTTTTATCAGCACTGCTGTTGTTGCGCTTTATGGTGTTGCCGTATCCCGTTTTCGATTTCAGCTCTTGGTGCCGACGGTGTACGGTTTTTTTGCCCTGACGTTTGTCGTTTTCTATGTGGCCGTGTCAGGCTCTGTCGATCGGACAGTAATCGATAAATCGTTTTATGTCTGGGTCAGTGTTTTTAGTCTGTTCCATATTTCAGTATTCTGGAGTTTTATGTCGGACCTGTTCAACAAAGAACAGGCGGGCAGACTTTTTGGCATCATCGCGGCCGGCGCCAGTGTCGGCGGCCTGATTGGTCCAGCTATACCTTCATTCTTCTCAGAATCTTTAGGTACGGACAACTTGATGTTGATTGCGAGCAGTATGCTTTTGCTCCCAATTCCTATCATCTTCCATTTACAATCGCTGAAGTCTTCAGAGTTACATAATGAGGACTTTATTTCAAAAAATGCACCAGCGAAGATTGGTGGTAACCCGTTTGCAGGTTTTCAATTATTTTTTTCAAGCCCCTATTTGCTAGCGATCGCTTTATTCATTTTTCTCTATACGGGCATAAGCTCGTTCATCTACTTTGAGCTGAAGAATCTACTGGCCGATTTAAGCCGTCCAGAGCGAACAGCTGTGTGGGCGCAAATGGACCTAGCGGTCAACACCCTGTCCATCGCTACCGGATTATTTGCAACCGGACGTATCATGAGCAAATTTGGCATGCCAGTGACGATAGCGCTCGTCCCTGTGCTTATTTGTATTGGCTTGATTGTGATAGCGATCTCACCCGTTATGGCGGTGGTTGTCGGCTTACAGATATTGCGACGTGCTGGAAACTATGCGGTCACCAGACCCGCTCGAGAAATGCTCTTCACTCGGGTGGACCGTGAAACACGTTTTAAGGCTAAGCCGGTCATTGACATTGTCGCTTATCGGGGCGGAGACACCGTTATGGCCTGGTTATTTACCGGACTAACACAGGGCCTCGGACTAGGCTTAGCGTCGGTAGCACTCGTGGGAGCGGGCATAGCTGCCCTGTGGACGCTAGTGGGGCTATATCTAGGCCGCTGGTTCGAAAGGAGTGAAAAACCCCCAACTTAATCAACATTTCAAACACGACCCACCATCATGCAAATTTATCTTCGGAGCAGCACTATGAAAATCTTTTCTATCGTTTCAATCTTAGCCCTTGTTCTCGGCACGACGCCTTTTGTGCTCGCGCAAAGTAGCGACATGCCTACTGAGGCGAGTTCCTCGCTGAAGTATGTCGAATTTAGCGAAATGGGAAACCCCGCAGACGTACTGGAAGTCAAAGTAGACAATGCGCGTGCGCTAAAGAGCGGTGAGGTAAGGGTCAAGGTACTGGCGACACCCATTCACCCCTCGAATTTGCTGCAGATTTCTGGCAACTATGGCATTGCCCCAGTATTACCATCCACCCCGGGCAGCGAAGGCGTGGGCGAGGTGTTAGAGACGTCCGCAGAAGCGACGCACTTGGCTGTCGGCCAGTGGGTGCTTTTAGTTGGCGGTGGCACTTGGCGTGACCAGATTATCGCCCCGGCTTCAAGTTTTATCCCATTACCGGATCTCGGTACCCCGAGCTCACAGCTGATTGAACAACTCTCTATGACCGCCGTTAACCCCCTTACTGCATTTCTCATGCTGGCGTCTTTTGTTGATCTCAACGAAGGTGACTGGATTGTGCATAGCGCTGCAAATTCTGCTGTTGGGGGATACATCATTCAACTCGCAAAGCAACGCGGCATCAAGACGGTAAATGTTGTGCGTCGTGAAGGCTTAGCAGAAGACTTGATGTCAAAAGGTGGCGATGTCGTGCTGATCGATGGTCCAGACCTTGTCGCACAAATCGCCAGCGCCACCGATAGCGCACCGATTGCGCTTGCACTAGATGCCGTGGGCGGTGAAACATTTACGCGTCTGGCGCAAAGTGTTAGCTATGGAGGCACTGCGGTGTCCTATGGAGTGATGTCTGGAAAAGCGGTGACATTGAACCCAGCAATGATCATTTTTAATGACCTTCGAATACGTGGATTTTGGCTGTCCAAGTGGTTCGAGACAGCATCAATGACAGAAAAGCAGGCGGCCTTCGGACAAATAATTCCTCTGATCGCTAGCGGTGTTCTAAAAGCGAATGTTGACTCGCGCTTTACCGTTAGCAACATTAAACAGGCGGTCGAACGCGCTGCGCAATCTGGCAGAGACGGCAAGGTTCTTATTGTGCCTAACCAGCAATAGAAACAGCGCTAAAAGCGATACTGGCGGTGTTTTACCGGCTACTCTTGGAAAGGCTTATTTGCGGGCCACACGTAAAGGTGCCTGTTATTTGCCACCTTATTCAGCGTGGCTAGAAGAGCATTTTGGCCTGTTCGTCACTGTAGTGAGACAATTCTCCGGATGGATCCCTGCTGGTAGCGCTCCTCGCTATTGGTGGGGCGAGTTTAGTCATCTGGGCTGCTTGAAATTTGAAGGCGTATCGACCCGCTTATCTAGTCCGTTTTGATCAGTGCGACACCCTCTGTCGCGATGAGTTGACCCACCGGTGATGCGCGCTTTATGCTCAATGCACGGAATGTCAGAGTGATTCCACTACGCTTTTCCCTCCGTATCCTATATTCTGCGCTGACGATAAATGCTTCTTTTGGGGACGTGTTAATGAAATTGCAGATCTTAATTCAAGCTGGGCTCGGCACATTGCTGTGCCTGCTGGCGGTCACTGGCCACGCGGCGGCCGACAAGCCCAATATACTGGTGATCTGGGGTGATGATATTGGCATAACAAATATTAGTGCCTACAGTAACGGCTTGATGGGTTATCAAACGCCCAATATCGATAGCTTGGCAAAAGACGGCATGATGTTTACTGATTATTATGGCGAGCAAAGTTGCACCGCAGGCCGCTCCGCGTTCATTACCGGCCAGCACCCAGTGCGAACAGGTTTGACTAAGGTCGGTACGCCTGGTGCCCCTACTGGTCTCAGTCCTGAAGACCCTACCCTCGCCGAGATGCTTAAGCCCCTGGGTTATGCGACAGCACATTTTGGCAAAAACCACTTGGGTGACCGAGATGAATTCTTGCCAACCAATCATGGCTTCGATGAGTTTTTTGGCAATCTCTACCATTTGAATGCAGAAGAGCTGCCAGAGAGTCCCGATTATCCACAAGAGGCATGGTTTCAAAAGAGCTCAAACCCACGCGGTGTTATTCATAGCTATGCCGATGGACGCATTGAAGATTCCGGTCCGTTGACTCGCAAGCGCATGGAAAATGTTGATGAAGAGTTTGAAGCAGAAGCGATAAAATTTATTGATCAATCGGTCGGCGCAGGAATGCCCTTCTTTGTGTGGTTGAACACCACCGGCATGCACTTTTGGACTCATCCAGCGGATAAGCACATCGGCAAGTCGGGTCAAGGCCCTTATAACGATGTGATGGTGGCACACGATGAGCTAGTAGGTCGCATGCTTAAGCAGCTCAAAGACTTAGGTGTAGAAGACAATACCATCGTCGTGTACAGCACCGACAATGGCCCCCACTACAACACATGGCCAGACGCCGCGATTACACCCTTTCGCAGTGAAAAGAATACCAATTGGGAAGGCGGTTATCGTGTGCCAGCATTGGTTAAGTGGCCAGGTAAAATCAAAGGCGGCCAGGTCTCCAACCAAATTATGTCACACTTGGATTGGCTGCCAACCCTAATGGCCGCAGTGGGAGAGCCTAATGTCGTCAGTGAACTGAAAGAGGGCCATGCATTTGGCGCCAAAAGCTATAAGGTCCATTTAGACGGATATAATTTTCTGCCCTACTTAACCGGACAAACAGCGACCAGCCCGCGTGAAGAATTCTTCTACTTCAGTGATGACGGCCTTTTGGTCGGTGCGCGAGTAAAAGACTGGAAGGTAGTGTATGCCGAGCAGCGAGCCAAAAAATTTCAGGTATGGCGCGAACCGTTTGTGCGGTTACGTATCCCCAAGTTATTCAACTTGCGCCGTGATCCCTTTGAGCGTGCAGACACAGATTCAAACGGCTATAACACGTGGTGGGAAAACAACTCAGCCTGGTTGTTTTATGGCTCGGCAAAAGCGTTAAATTTTGCGCAAACTTTTCGCGAGTATCCGTCACGCCAGCCTCCCAATAGCTTTACGGTTGATGGCGTAGTGGGTGAGTTGACTAAGTTTCAGCGGCAGTAGGCCTGCCGATCTCGCCGCCGCTGAGGAGTGCGCAGTCCTATCCTTTCAAGCTGGCTTCGAGCCTGCATGCGACCCGTGGGAGCATTTTGCTGATCCAACTGTATCTCTGGGGCGTAAGTATGTGTACCACAGAAAACTGTGGCATCTAGAGCAAACTAAATTTAGAGGATATAGACATGAATATTTCCACAAAATTCTTAACGTCAATCGCGTTATTCAGCCTCCTATCAGGGGCGGCTTTTGTTAATGCGGGTCATCACGAAGCGGATGAAGCTGCTGCAACCCCAAATATCGTAGAAGTCGCTGCCAGTAATGACGACTTCACAACTTTGGTCGCTGCCGTTCAGGCTGCTGGTTTGGCGGACACGCTGTCTGGTGAAGGGCCTTACACAGTGTTTGCCCCCACTAACGAGGCGTTTGCTAAGCTGCCAGACGGAACAGTAGAAATGCTGCTTCTGCCGGAAAATAAAGACCAGCTGGTCGCCATACTCACTTACCACGTAGTAGCCGGTGACGTCAGCGCCGCAGAGGTAGTAGAACTGACAGAAGTGACCACATTGCAGGGTGGGACGGCGGCCATAGTCGTAACCGAAGCCGGCGTTACAATCGATGGAGCTAACGTTATCGTCACCGACATCGAGGCCTCCAACGGCGTCGTGCACGTCATCGACACGGTAATGATGCCCCCTTCTGAGTAGTACCTCGTTCAAGCGGCAGGCTTCGCCTAGGGCGAAGCCTGCCTTCTTCAACATATTCTTCAAACGCGGGCGTGGTTCTTTTTACTGATGCCCTGGTTCTGAAAAGGGTGCTGCCGGCGTTGAACCGATGTCAACGCGGCATTGTTGTACTCTCAGCCGTCTAACCACCGATAACCTAATTCGGTTTGCGTGCCTGTCCAATGGCAGGAACGCTCACCGGGCTTGCGACACCATAAATAACAGAGATACCTGTGCCACCGCCCCAAGTAGTACTTGCGCGAGCCGGATCAATATTGTCTACCACCGCATTAACGTCGTTCCAATTGTTTGCTGCCCACGCATTACCAGCCTGATCCACCACGACGTCGGTGATCATCTGGATGCTGCCACTTTGGAAAACGTGAACAACGTCGCCAATCTTAATGCCTTCCGGGTGCCCTCGTGTATCGTCGCCCGCCATCAGGCCAACGCCACGACCCCAAAAGTTCCCGAACCATACGTCGTCATTACCGTCGATTGATACACCCCATGGAATAAATACACCCTTGTCACCGGAGAAACCTTTTGGAGCCGGCTGCGATCCATCGGGCCGAATCATGTTAAGAACCCCGGTTGGCTTCGCGGCCGAAATCGTCCCTTTGGCCATTGTTGGAAGCATCTGTTCTGTCATGAGTTGAAATTGCTTCATAACCGGCGTTCCAGGCGGCAAGGTGGGCTGTGGGAATCCTGGCGACATATTGCTGGCTACCCACAGGTTACCTTTTGAATCGAGAGCAACTCCACGGGCAATCACCCCCACCTCGAATGACTCAGCCTTAGAAGGATCGCCGGCTGGGAATCGGGTCACGATGTTCGACTGCGAGCTACTAACCCAGACGCGGTTCTGAGCATCAATCGCAATGCCGAAGGGGGATTTCAATCCCTCTACATTCACCACCACTCCGTCCTTGGGCTCGCCACCGGGAAAATGGAGCAGTTGATTCTTGGTAGCATCCGCGATCCAAACGTCGCCATTATCGGCAACACCAACGCCCATCAAGTCCCCGACTTTCCCGGCCATGGGGAAGTCCGATTCCTGACCAATCTGACGCCCTTCTAGGTCCATCACTCCAATCGAACCATTGAAGCTCGAAACCCAAACGCGGTCCTTGGTCATCCCCGTCCCCCATCCGATGCCATCCACGCCCATTCCGGTAAAGCCTGTGATAGGTGGCGACAGTGCGGTGCCGTTAGGTGACAGCTTTATCGTGCCTCCCCCGATGTTGTGATACACGCCCGACTGCGATCCAGGCATCCAGTTCACTCCGCTCCAAATATTTCCCTCGACATCGACCTGCAGCTTGCCCGGCGCAAAAATTCCGCCGCCAGCGAAAGATAGAATCATCGCAAAATCTTTCGGAGCGTAAGCGAGATATGGCACGTAAGGTGCTTCACGTCTGGAGCCGTCTTCTGGCTGCGGATAGGCTTTGCCAAACAGCTCGAATAATTGAGCAGGATTGGTCCAGGGAGCACGGGCGACGCTAGACAATGCTTCGAGCGTGTTTCTAGGGATCTCACCCATACCTGTTGACGCTGCATTGAGAAATTCTGTGCGCCAGTCCTCATCGGCGGTTGTACCAAAGGCAACAATCATCGAACCGAGTGTGTTCAGTCGTGCCAGCGTCGTATTCTGAGTGCTATTAAAGGGATCGAGCAACACGCTACCCCACTTCCCTGTCGCTGGGTCGACTAAGTTAGGCGCGTTGCCCGCTGCAATTCGGACGCCCAAGGGATTGCCGCTGATTGTCACGCCATCAATGAACCGAGCACTGGTAAACACCGAGGCCACGGTAGTCAGTTCATTGATCACAACCGAACTCAGTGGTGCTGTACCGAGCACTGACATGAGCGCGACACCCTCGTGAGGGCCACCCTCGGTTGTAATATAATAGATATTACCATCGTCGCTGGATTTAAGATTCTGTAGCTCAAAGTGTCCCTCAGCGTCCGTAGAGGTTTCTTTGATAGTCTCAGGTGAGGCCGTCCCGGCTGTTTTCCACAGTGTCACTTTGGCGCCCGGAATCGCTTTGCCTCCGAGTGTCAGCGCCCCCTCCATATCAAGTGCTAGAGCGGGCAAGCTCGTAACGGCAATCCCCAGCAACAGTGACGTAATAGCGCCTCTGATGGAAATGTGCGCTGATAACATGCCAAGATTCAAAAATCTGATTCGATATTGGATAGAAGTGATCTTATATTTCATACAGTGAGTTCCTTTTTTTAAACATGGCTCTAATAAAAATATGCGTATTATGGTCAACCAGTAAATGGCTGTCACAGCCAGCGCAAATGTTAAGGTAACATAAAATTTATTCTATCTAAAAGGCTTCCCTTACCAGTCTTGGTGCGCATACCATTAGTTTGAATTCTTAAGCGCAATCCCTACATTGTATTCTAATAGCAAATAATGCCGATGTGCTTTACATTATTATACGTCACTGTTGAGCGTCTAAACGGGTGTTAAGATAATCAAATAACGGAAGAAAACCCCTATGCAATACTGTTCTTTTTTTAAAAAAATACGTGATAAAAAACAGATGCCAGTCCTCTGTTTTAGTCTTTTAGCACTACTAAGTCAGTACTCATATGCCGATCTCGGTGACGGACCTCGTGCTTACTTGCCGCCACCGATCAATACCAACGTCTTCATTCTTTATGGTATGCAGGTGTCTGGTAACTCAATGTTTGACTCAGGCATTGTCATACCTAATCTAGACCTAGATATAGATTTATTGGTTGCTCAATATACGCGCACTATGGAGATTGCTGATCAATATGTCGCCTTTACTGCAGTACAACCACAGGGGCGTTTAAGCTCTAAGATAACACTCCCTAATGCCCCCAACTTTAAAAGCGAGACAGAGTCGGAAGGCCTGGGTGATACACAGTTATTGATTAGCGCTGGTCTTTACGGCTTACCGCCACTAACGCTAGCCACCTATCGTGATTACAAACCCGAATTGGTTGTGGGTGGTTTAGTCAGAATAACGCTGCCGACGGGTGAATATGATGAAGATAAGTCGGCAAACCTTGGTGCGAATCGATACTCTCTGCAACTGGGCAGCCCCATAACCTTTGCCTTTGGGGAGAGTTTTGTCGACCCCCGCTTGACCACGCTAGATTTACTGCCCACCATCACCCTGTACAGCGATAACGATGACCCTTTCAATGCAGATAAAACCAGTCAAAAACCATTATTTAAATTTGAAAGCCACTTCACGCATAATTTCAATTCAGCCTTTTGGGCTTCGCTTGACAGCGTATATTCATACGGCGGCGAAACCAAGACAGATGGACAATCGGGCGACAATCGACAACGTTCGTTTAATATGGGGACTACGTTAGGTTTTCAACTCTCTAAAAAACTTGGTCTAAAACTTAGTTATGGCAAAACCATAGACCACAACGACGATGGGTTAGACGGTGAGTTCGCTCGCCTAGTGCTGACCTACACTCAGTTATAGGCTAGACTGGCAAGTGCGTGCTTTGAGGCGGCAATTATTATAGATTTTTAATCGAGGTGCAATTTCAGATATTTCATAGGAAAACATTAGGGAGAGATCATGAAATTTCAGGGTTGGGCTATTACCTACTGGCTTAGTTTTTCAATTCTGCTAGCAGTTGTCCTCTTTCTTTTTATTGCGGGTTGGTATCCTAGCTCGATTTTAGTGGCGATTCGATCCACAGGGCGAACCTCCCTGATACTGTTTTCTGTCGCCGTTACAGCGTCCAGCGTTTACCACTTTTGGGAAATTCCGTTTTCCAAATGGGTGCTGCGCAACCGTCGTTACATCGGCGTGAGCTTTGCAGCCTCTCACTTTATCCATCTGGCCCTCATTGGCGCGATCGCCCTGGCCTTCCCCGAGCCGTTCCTTAAAGACCAGGCCCCAAGCCAATGGATATTCGGTGGCCTCGGCTACGTCTTTGTCGCACTCATGGCCCTCACCTCATCAGACCGCGCTCAACAATGGATGGGCATGAAGAAATGGGAAAAACTGCATCTTGTGGGAGGCTACTACATATGGTTTGTTTTCTTCATAACTTATATCAAGCACACCAAGCAGGATCCCACCTTTTATACGCCATTTCTTGTCTTTACCGGGGCGGTACTGGTGTTGCGTATAGTTAAGCATCTGCACGTCGGGAGGATAAAGAAATCATGATTGTCTCGCACTTATCCCTAATTGAAATTAACCCACGCCAAACGCTTGGAAATAGTCTCGGAAACGCGAGCAATGATCAGGACATTTTGTTCTACTGTTATGCATCTCGCTTTTGCACCGGAGGCTTCAGTCTCAAACCGACTCCATCGACAAGTCGTTCGTATTCACAGGTCATCCACCACCACAACTTGGCAGGTTCCTTTTTCGGTTAATGGGTAAGAGGTGCCAGACCTGGCAGGCTCGGTTCGGTCTAGCGTTCAGCAATAGACGAATGTGGAGTTTGCGATGATCGGCGCCGTTAGAATTTTAGAAATAGACTGACGACACGCGCAATGTTTAAGGCTAAGGAATTCTGCGGCGGTGAGGGAGGGATTCGAACCCTGAACCATGCTATTTTGCGCCTCGCCATGCCTCCTAATGCCTTGTAAATCAGAGAGTTAAAAAATGAGCCCGGCATTAGAGGGCATCAGAAGGCGTGGAGATGGTCCCATGGTGGTCCCAAATTCCAGACAGCTACGTCATGGCGATAGCTGACACAACCATTCTCGAGCAACGATCACTCGAATTGCGGCATGCTGTTGAGTGCCAAATTTTTGCCGACCTGCAGATCACTACTGATAAGCCTTATCCAGTTCAACGGCAAGTGCCGCCAACCGCTTATCCCGCGTCCAAATCTTTGCTGAACCGCCCAAAAACGTTGACGTAAGCAGGTGCGCATCTATATACCCCACACCGCGCCCCATCAATTGGTGCTGTTCAATAAAAAATAGAACTTCCTCATGTGTCGCCGCCGCCACCCTGGGTAGATCCGCCAGCAACGCTAGAACTTCCGTTCGATTGCCCAAATTACCACAGGCCAACTCACCGATGACGAATGGATGGGTTAGTGCTTGAGTACTGTCCAGCAGGTGCGCTAGCATCTTATCGCCAGACCGTAGATGGTCAACCCAGACTGATGTATCGACTAAAATCATGTACGTCTGCGGGGCACAGACTTCAGTTCCGGATCAGTAGCGCCTAACTTCGCTAGTCGACGCGCACTTTCACGCTCGATAAGAGCCTTGAGAGCTTCGCGCACCAGGGGCGCTTTTTCACTTACCCCAGTAATCCGCTGCGCCTCGGACATCAAATGGTCGTCGATATTAACAGTGGTTCTCATAATTTCCTCTCCGACGTTGAAACAGTCATCGAATTGTACACTATTTGATGCCATTAATGATGCCCAAATTTCCAGCATGTGCGTCAGAAGGCGTGAGGGTGGTCCCATGGTGGTCCCATGCGCGACATGACTACAAATGCTACTTCGAGCGGCTGGTGGCGTTTTCCTGCAAGAAGCGCGGATTCTGCCCCAGCTCCGGCGCCCGCCGCATGGCCGAGACCGCAGCCCTGCTGGCCGATGAGGTGTTTCCCGATGTCCCGCTCCGCCAGTGGGTCATCAGCTTCCCCTTTCCCATTCGAACCTTGTTTGCCGCCCACCCCCAGGCCATGGGCAAGGTGCATGGCATCGTTTACCGGGCGATCTCCACTCACCTGATCCACAAGGCCAAGTCCAGATTCGGCCCCCCTTGCGCTCCCTGCGCTACCCGAAGAAACGGAGGCGAGATATTTTGGTTGCAGGCGGCGTATGTCACTGCGACTTATTTCAGGCCGTTTGCCATGCCAGCAAAATAGGTCTGCTTAATCGTCTTGAATATTCCCGCCTCCTTAGTGGCGAGGCTGGCGGCGAGTTCTTTAGCCGCGTCCAGCAGGTATTCCATGGGTGCCTTAGCATCGGCAAAGCCAGCGGCAATAGCCTCGTCAGCCGCATAGCGTTTGCCGGTCAGTATCGCATCTCTGGCAGTTGCCGGTGGCACCTTGCCCCGCAGAATTTCCATCATCGCATCGGGTAGAGCTACCCCGACATCTACTTCGGAGATGCAAATCCAGCCTCGGTCTTCGCGCATAATCCGGTAGTCGCAGGACATGGCCACAAAAGCGCCGCCAGCAAATGCGTGACCATTGAGTGCCGCGACAGTCGGCATTGGCAGAAGCAGCATGCGGCGATGGATCTCCCTCATCTTACGACCGAACTCTTCGCTATCCGGCTGATCAAGATCCATCACCGTCTCCAAGTCCAGGCCGTTACAGAAAAACTTATCCTCGCCAATCAAAACCATAGCGGCCCCCGCCGCGCAATCGCTCTCGACGATATCAAGAATCTCCAACATCCGATCCTGCCACTGTGGCGAAATCATGTTCTCTTTGTTATTCATAGTGGCGACGTGAATGTTGCCGTCTTTTTCGAGCTCAATCATTAGCCTGCTCCTGTAGATCACTGCCCCGCCCGCTGGCGGAACGACACTAAATAGAGGTTCTACCCATCAGACGCTGGTGACACCACCATCGACGACAATGCTTTGTCCCGTAATGAAGTTGCCTGCCGGTGCGGCGAGAAATACCGCGGCACCGGCTACTTCTTCCGGCAGTCCGATCCGCTTCAAGGGCGCTGTTGCTGTGACAAGTTCCAGATTTTTTGGGTCCTCCCAAAGGGCGCGGGCAAAATCTGTTTTGATCAGGCCTGGCGCAATACAATTCACACGGACATTATCCACCCCAAATTCCGCTGCCAGGTTACGCGCGAGCTGGAAATCAGCCGCTTTGGATATGTTATAGGCACCAATTGTTGTGCTGCCTATCATGCCGCCAATGGAGGACACGATGATGATGGCACCCTCTTTACGATTGCGCATACCCGGGGCAACCTGTTGTACAAGCCAGTGATTGGAAATTATATTGTTCGACAGAATCTTCTCGAATTGTTCGTCGGCGATGCCCTCCATCGGGCCATAGTAAGGATTACTGGCTGCATTGCAGACCAGAATATCCACCTCACCAAGCTGTTCATTTGTCGTTTTCACCAGACGCTGCAAATCTTCCTTGGAGGAGATACTGGCAGCTACCGCAATGGCGGTACCTTCACCATGTTCCGCATTAATTGCATTGGCAACTTCTTCGCAGGCCGGTGCCTTGCGCGAGGAAATAACAACCCTGGCACCGTGCGCAGCCATCTGCTGTGCAATGGATTTACCAATCCCGCGCGAGGACCCGGTTATCAAGGCGACCTTGCCGGACAAATCAAAAAGGTTCATATAATGTCTCCGTTAACAATATTTGATCATCAGTAACCCGACGTGCCCGTCATCAATAGCTGATAAAAAGCCGTATCCAGCAATTCGTAACTGGCGCTGCGCGGTTTACGGACATAGATCGTATCTCCATTCACCTTGTCCGGGTGATAGGCCTCTTCACGCAGGTGTGTTTTTTGCAGTTTGAACGTTGTCGTGGTCGTTACATTGCGCAGAACGCGGATAAACACCGGCTGAGCGTAGCCGGGCAGTTCCCGTTCCACCAGAGTCTGGAATGCATTGAGGTCCAGCGCCGCTCCCGCGTTGCTCCCACCCTCCAACTGAAAAGCTACCATGCCCGCCCGTCCTTCAACACCGGGCACTTCCACGCCGTAAACATTTGCCATGGTAATCTGGGGATGGGCGTTGAGTACTTCGGCCACTTCGTTGGTAGACACATTCTCGGCTCGCCAGCGAAAGGTATCGCCGGTGCGATCTACAAACTGGAAATGTTTCAGCCCCAGGGCAAAACCGACATCGACCTGGCGCACCAGGTCGCCGCTGTTGAACCAGCGGTCGCCATCGGTCAGTGCATTTTCTACGATCTTACTGGCCGTGGCCTCGGGGTTGGTATAGCCATCGAACTCGCTTTTGGGCGTGATCTTACCCAGCAATAGACCCGGCTCCCCCAGCGACACTTCGACGCAGCGTCCCTTGCTGTCTCGAACAATAGTGTTGCTCTCCAGATCGTATTGCACCAGGGCGACTGGGCTCAGTGCAGCACCAATCGTGTTGTCTTTATTCAGCAAATTAAAGAACGAGATATTTCCCTCGCTGGCGCCGTATAGCTCGCAAATGCGCTGCACGCCAAAACGGCCCCTGAACTTATCCCACACATCCGGCCGCAGACCATTGCCCATCATTTTTATCAATGGGTTGTTTTTTTCGGCCTCACTTTCCGGCTGATCCGCCAGGTAGCGGCACAGTTCGCCCACGTAGACGAAACAATTTGTTTCGTATTGCTGCACCTCACGCCAAAAGTTCGAGGCAGAAAAATTGCGCCGCAAAAAAATCGAGGCGCCATTTGCGATAAAGCTAACAAACCCAGGCAGCATGCCCGTGGAGTGGTAAAGCGGTAGACAGAGGTACAGCCGATCCGTGGGCTTAACATGAAAAGTAATCTTGCTCACCAGTCGAGCTGTCACCACATATTTGAA
>ENA-OSJC01000256-OSJC01000256.1-marine-metagenome-genome-assembly--contig:-NODE-256-length-54756-cov-8.397593_pt1 | contig 54756 bp, 48 predicted proteins | sample MGYA00237885_ERZ534234 | MGnify/ENA primary metagenome ERZ534234 (study PRJEB26413, sample SAMN06343907) | marine metagenome | isolation source: coastal waters | place: Atlantic Ocean: West Antarctic... | reverse complement strand
TTCTAGATTTTGATTTTGACTTTCTTCTAGATTTTGATTTTGACTTTCTTCTAGATTTTGATTTTGACTTTCTTCTAGATTTTGATTTTGACTTTCTTCTAGATTTTGATTTTGACTTTCTTTTTTTACCGCCTCTCATAAATGTAAATGCTAATTCTTCGGCATTCGGTATAAATCCACCACTAATATCGCTACTAAATGGATATCCTGAAGCTCCATATCCACCTCTTAAAGAGCCACCACACATTTCACAACCACCGTTTAAATTGTTTTCCATTTATAATATATTCAACATTTTTGTTAAATATATGATTTAAAAAAAATACATATATAGTATATAATAAATTTATGGAAAATAAAAAACTGATCAATGAATGGGATATTATAGATACATTTTTTAGAGATACAGAATATTATAAATCACAACATCAAATAGATTCATTTGATGAATTCATTTTTTCGGACGAAAACGGAATACAGAAAATTATCAAACGCGAAAATCCATTCATACTTTTCAAAGGTGAAAATAAAAAAAAAGGGAGTTTTGCATATGAAATAAGAATTTATTATGGAGAAACGCTTGATGAAGATGGGGAACCATTAACAACGATAAACGAAGACGTGGACGGGAAAATAGTAAAGAAAGAAATCCAAAATGTATTTTTATCCTCGCCATCTATTTATAAAGAAAAAAAATTATCTGTTATGTTTCCAAATGAAGCGAGACTTAAAAATCTAACATATCAAACACATATTTTATGTAACATCGGAGTGCAATTTATTTTCCATAACGATGATGAAAGAAGTATAATCCAAAATTTTGAAAAAGTAAATATTGGTTCTATTCCTATTATGGTCCACTCAAAAATGTGTTTATTACATAAATTAGATCCTATTAAATTATCTGATTTCGGAGAATGTCCATATGATCACGGAGGATATTTTATTATTAAAGGGAAAGAAAAAGTTGTATTATCACAAGAAAAAAAAGTAAATAATACCCTTTATATTAATAATTCTTCGGATGATAATGTAGTTTTAGTAGGGAATATTAAATCAATTTCAAATGAAGGTTTTCAATCATCCCGTACTAATTATGTATCTTACGTTGAAAATAGAATAAGAGATAAAGATAAAAATGTAGTCGTAAGAGAAAATACATTCAACGTTAGAGTCTTAGGATTCGATATCAACGTTCCGTTATTTATTATGTTTCGTGCCCTCGGTATTATTACAGATAAAGAAATATTATCTTATATTGTCTACGATAATGATAACTACGACCTTAAAAATAAATTATATGAATTAATTTTACCATCCATTAAAGATGCTCATCCAGTATTTAATCAAAAAAGTGCATTTAAATTACTGTCATTAAATACGAAGGGGAAAGAAAATTATAATGTAATCGATATATTAAATAATAATTTATTTCCAAACTATGGCAAGGATAATCTTTCAAAAGCGAAATTTTTGGGTTTTGCAACCAGGAAAATACTATTAACGCATCTAACGGTTTTCAAACACACCGACCGTGATTCGTATGCTAATAAAAGAATTGATTTAGCAGGTTCTTTACTTCTAGAATTATATCGTGAATTATGGGGGAAATTCAAACGGAATACTTCACTGAAAGTTGACGCCGAATATAAACTTAACTACGAATCAATCGAAGACTCTGATATTTCAAACATTATTAACTCTCTAAATGTAAGTAAGATCTTTGATAACACAATTATGAATACAATTACGAAATCATTCGGTGCAAGATTTGGGACGGGTATCTCAAGTAGACAGGGTATCGTTCAAGACTTAAATAGAAATGTTATGTTAGGGACACTTTCTCACATCCGTCGGTTATCAACTCCTTTACCCGCCGGTTCAAAAACATTTGGTCCTCGTAAATTACATAATTCTCAATGGGGATTTGTTTGTCCAACTGAATCACCCGATGGGGGAAATGTAGGTATTATCAACCATTTGGCCATTATTGCAAGGGTTACAACGAATATTAATGAAGATAATATTTTGAGAGCAATATTTGATTCAGATGTTCAGCCATTAGAAGATAGCATTTGTAAAGATTTCTACACGATGACACCTGTGTTTTTAAATGGGAAAATTGTAGGGTTAAATAATGAACCAATTGTCCTTGTACAATATTTGAAACTGTTAAAAATGAATAGTTTTATTAATATTACGACATCAATATCATGGAATATCCAAGCAAATGAAATACACGTTTTTTGTGATTCGGGAAGAATAGTAAGGCCTGTATTTAGTTTAATTAAAAAAGATAAAAACGAAAACAAGTATAATTCTCTTATTAACGGAGATTATTCTTTAATTGAAACATGGAAAAAAGCAATCCATGGATACATGTATAAAAAATATGGCGAAGAATTAACATTTGAACAAAGTGAGTATTTTTCAGATGAATTAAATGAACTTAAAAAAGATTCTAATTTTATTCAGATTTTAATTGAAAATGCGGCTCCATTGGAATATATCGATTCAAACGAATCCGAAAATGCATTAATAGCCAAAGATATGAGAACATATGAAAATAATCACAGCCATTGTGAAATACATTCTTCGTTAATGTTGAGTGCTGTTTCTCTGAATATCCCCTTTCCAGAACATTCACAATATCCAAGAAATGCTTTTTCATGTCAACAAACAAAACATGCCGTGGGGGTTTACTCGTCCGCATATAATACACGATTTGAAACATTCTCACATATTTTATATTATCCACAAAGACCAATTGTAACAACCCGATATAAAAAATATACTGATGTAGATAAATTACCCTATGGTATAAATGCGATTGTTGCAATCGCATCTTATACAGGGTATAATCAAGAAGATGCATTTATTTTAAATAAATCATCTGTTGACAGAGGTATGTTTAATTCATTATACTTGAGAAGTTACGAAGATGAAGAAGAAATTACAAAAGATGGCAAAGCTTATTTTGCAAATCCTTTATTTGAAAAAAACATACAAAAAATGAATCCTGATAAATATCAAAATCTCGATGATAATGGATTTATTAAAGAAAATACATACGTAACAGATGAAGATATAATCATTTCAAAATGTACAAAAAAGATGGTAAAAGGACAAGAAGTTACAAATGTTTTTGGTAAAAAAATAAATCATGGTACATCTGGTATCATAGATAAAGTAATCATTTCTGAAGTCAAAGAAGGGGTTAGACAGTGTAAGGTTAGAGTCAGAAAAGTAAAAATACCTGGTGTGGGAGATAAGTTTGCATCAAGATGTGGACAAAAAGGTATGTGTGGGATGGTTTTGGAAAGTTGGGAGATGCCGTTTACAAATGAAGGGATTGTCCCTGATATTATTATTAATCCCCATGCAATCCCAACGCGAATGACGGTTAATCAATTATTAGAAGTTATATTGGGAAAAAGCGTTTGTTTGAGTGGTCATCTTGGAGATGCAACGCCGTTTCAAAACAATAATATCGAAGAGTTTTCAGATGTATTGGAAGGTTTTGGTTATGAAAAAAATGGCGATGAAGTTATGTATTCGGGTATTACAGGGGATCAAATGCATACATCCATTTTTATAGGTCCAACCTATTATCAAAGATTAAAAATTATGGTTGCTGATAAAATATTTAGTCGTGGTACGGGGCCATTACAGCATCTTGTAAGACAACCCGCCTCAGGGAAAGCAAATAAAGGTGGATTAAGGATAGGGGAAATGGAACGCGATGCGATTTTATCACACGGTATATCAGAATTTTTAAATGAATCTATGATGGAACGTTCTGACGCATTTAAAGTTCAAATTGATACGCAATCAGGATTAATATCATATGATGATGATTCAGAAAATAAAACACTGGTTAATATGCCATATTGTATGAAGCTTTTACTTCAAGAATTACAATGTATGTCAATTGCCCCAAGGATTGTAACGGATAAAAAAAATAGTAATAATCAAGAATTATTATCATTATTACATCAAAATATTTCAAAATACTCAATTGAAAATAACTTTCTAGACGAAGAAGTAGGTGATGAAGAAGATTAAATAGTTCTTAATTTTTCAAAAAGATATTCTGCATCATCTTTAAAAATCTCGGATTTATAATAGACACTTGTAACATACTTTGAATTATTCTCAATCGTAAGTGATTTATTAATACAATTACGTTGTTGAATATACTTACATTTTTCAGAACCATAATATGTTATTTTAACGGTATCAACGATTAATTTTTCTTTATCATAACCATCTATGTTTATTTGTGAATCTGTAATTATTTCGCCTACACTTTTATAGATTCTCCTTCTATGGATATCATCCATAATTTTATCGAGGATTTTTGATTTTTCAACTTTATTTTCATTAATTAGATTTTTTCTCATGAAACTTAAATTAATCATCCCATCATTTAGTCTTATAAAAATGCCCCAATTTTCATCTTTAATAATATCGGTAATATTGAAAACTTCATCAAATGTCTTAATATATTCTTTCATCATAAATTCAATACCTCTCACAGTTCGGTGGTTATAAATTTCTTTATGCATGATAAAACGGATGCGGAAAAAGTCATCTATATTTGTCTTTACTTTTTCTGAAAATAAAATTTCTCCATCAATAATCGTTGCATGAAGCATTATTCTTTCATATTCAATACCATAATTCAAACCGGTCATTTTAATATCCCTCGTTATGTAATCAAAACGATCTACATCAATGCCGTTTACATTTGATACAATTTGATAGATATATTTTTTATCTTTTGGTATCCTATCACTATATTTACTTGGTTCAATAATTGTTTGAATACATTTTATATCATCATCATTAAAACCAAAATTGTATTTTTGTACCATATACTTAAATATTTGAAGAGAACGATACTCGTGATTTTTTGATTCATCGAATATTTCGTCAAATAAATGACTATAAGGACCATGTCCTAAATCATGAATAAGGGCTGCAATTGATATATATCTGTTTTCTTTTTCGCTAAAACAACCTTCTACTTTGTCAGATAATATTTTCATAAATTTTTTAGCTAAATAATAAACACCAATCGAGTGTTCAAATCGTGTATGGGTTGCACTTGGGAATATATAATTACAACACCCCAGTTGTTTAATATTTCTTAAACGTTGGAATTCTTCTGTATCAATAATACGTTTTGCGAGTGGATCAATGATAATATTTCCGTGAATAATATCATAAATTTCCATTTTAAAATAGATTAAAATAATAAAAAAATATTAATTCAAATTTTTAGTTTTTTAAAAGTCTAACAAGCTCTTTTTTATAAACAAATGCAATAATGAATAGAAATGTTATCAAAATACAAGTATCATTCATTTCTAAATTAAATGGCAGAGAACCACCGAGTCCCTCAAACCCTTCTTCTTCTTCTTGAAATCCGAATAATTGAGCTAACTTTGTAAAAGGATTAGACATATATAATATGGTATATATATTTATTTTAATACTTTATTTATAAATCTCATAATTTCATCCTTATACATAAATGAAAGGGTGTAAATAATTATTAAAATCAAACAAGTACGATTAATATCAAGATTCATAAATTTAAAATTGGTGAAACCTTCTTTATTGTTATTTCCACCGTTGTTATTTCCGCCGTTGTTATTTCCGGATTTGTTATTTCCGCCGTTATTTCCGGATTTGTTATTTCCACTGTTATTTCCGCCGTTATTTCCGGATTTGTTATTTCCACTGTTATTTCCACTGTTATTTCCACTGTTATTTCCGCCGTTATTTCCACTGTTGTTATTTCCACTGTTATTTCCGCCGTTATTTCCACTGTTGTTATTTCCACTGTTATTTCTATTCAGAGAGTTCGCCCCCCCCTCTTCCGTAGATGCGATGTCTTCTTGTAGAGAAGTTACGATTTCTTTAAGTGTGCGTGTACTCATTTTTAATATAATAAATATTTTTATTTAAGAGAATATTCAAAAATGAATCTATAATCAATGGACAAACAGTTAATACTACATACAAATGATGAATTTTATGATTATGTTTTGCACTATATGACAAGTGATGAAACAATTTCACAAAATATAGATAAAATCACCTATATATCTGAAAGCAATCTCCGTCCATATGAATATATACCGCGGTACCGTAGGGATGCTATTAGAAATGATAAAAAAATAAAAATTTGTTCATTTGATGATACAGAGTTTACATTTATGTTTCAGAATAAAGAGATTAAGATACAATTAAAAACTTATATGAATAATGATTTGCCAATGAAAATTAATATGATAACGGAGAATTGTTGCGGTGCAAATGAAGAAGTTATTTTTAAAAAACTTACATTATCTGGTGATAGCAAAGATTTACTAATTGATTTTGTTGATAAAGCCAAGCAATTTTGTGAAGATGAAATGAAAGAATGTAAAAAATCATCAAATAAAACGGTAAAGGTTTTTTATTGGCGGAAAGATTATTGGAACCTTTTATTTAAAAGTCCAAAAAGACCAATCGAAACACTTTATTTAAAAGAAAATCAGAAGGAAACATTATTTGAAAAAATAGAAGAGTTTTATTCTGAAGGGACACGTTCAGAATATCTTTCTTTTGGTATCCCTTATAAATGTGTTATGTTATTGCATGGTGTACCTGGATCGGGAAAAACATCTACAATAAACACAATCGCTTCTCATTTTGATTGTGATATTTATACTATCCCAATGTCAAAAGAATTAACTGATTATATGTTAATTGATGCAATCGCATCATGCGAAGAAAAAGAAGATAAAAAACGTATTATTGTTATTGAAGATATAGATACTATTTTTACAAATAGAAAAACAGGCGACGATTTAAATAGTATTACACTTCAAGGACTCTTAAATTGTTTTGATGGATTTTCTTGTGCCGAAGGTACATTATTATTTATTACCGCTAACAAACCTGAAATTTTTGACAGCGCATTATTACGTTCTTGTAGAATCGATTATCGTTTTGAACTTGATTATGCAGATAAATATCAAACGCAGGCTATTTTTGAGATGGTCCTACCCGAACAAAAGGATAGTTTTCAAAAGTTTTTCAAATTAGTTAACTCAAAAAAGTACACAACCGCAATGTTGCAAGAATTTTTGTTTTTTAATCGAAAACATGATAATATTCTTGATAAAATGAGTGAGTTTTTCGATATAATCGAAAAAAATGACCCTAAAACTTTTGAAAAGATTGATAATGGGAGCGAAAATATTTACATGTAAAATATTTATAAATTTGAATATAAATATATATTAAAAATAAAAATATAAGAAAGTTAATAAATGAGTAATAGTAGTCAAAAAGTAAATATGTCTAGATATACTCTTAAAAATGTTTTATCTTCTGAATGGGATACAACATTTATGCAAGATTATTCAGATACAGAAATCGGTAAGATGTACTCTCTAACAAAGGGAAACCTTTCACCATTCCCCGGCGTTGCTGGAGCATGTAATTTTAAAGTCCCACATTTAAAAATACCTTCCCATAATTTACATGTTATTTATTATAATTTTCCAGAAAATGGACGGAAAAGTACAAAGGTTACAAAATCAGCGTGTGAAAAAATTTATGAATATTATAATGATGAAGAGGTAAATTTCGAAGATAGTCTGTTTATCATTATTAATGATGTTATTTCTGAATCTCTTGAAAAAAGTTTTGATGAACTTAATATTAGACTGCAAGGAGAACTTGAAACAACTGACTTAAATGAAACTATTATCAATGAAATGTCAGAAAATGATATTCAACTTGATAAAAAACATTTTCGTAATGTTTATGTTTTTGATATTAATAATTTCACAAATAACATTCTTGAACATCGGTTAGTTCCACCACACAGAGCAATCCGAGAAAAAAAAGAAATTGAAAGTATTCTTGAAAAATGCAATTGTACAATGAATCAATTTCCAATTATAATGAAAAATGATATTATGAGTAAGATGATACGTCTTGTAAATGGTGATATTTGTGAAATAGTTAGAAAGAGTGATAAAGCCGGTACATATCTATTTTATCGTATTTGTAGATGATTTATTCAGAATAAGGTTTTGATTCCTCTAATTGATCGTAAACATTGATGGGTAGGTATTTAACTTCAATCCCTTTTTCACACGAAGGTTTTAATTGTTGAGCATATCCAGCAGTTATTAACAGAACCCCTACAACAAATATAATTAATGTTAGTTTCATTTATATATTTATGTTTTTTTTTAATTTTTTTTATTCTTGACGTGGTAAATAGTATATTTTACACCGTTTTAATTTCCTTCTTTCATAATGGTTTACAAAACCAAATGTAAATATCATCGCTAATGCTAAAGCAAGAGAAGTAATTATTGATTGCATATATTATTGTTTGGATATTATTGTTTGGATATTATTGTTTGGATATTATTGTTTGGATATTATTGTTTCAACTTATTCGCCATCCATGGATCTACATCATTTAAACTATTCTGTAAATCTTCATCTAATTTACCTCCTCCAAGTTCAGATGATGTTTCCCCATCTACCTTTTTCTCTATATCGCAATTATCTGTTACGTTTTTCACATCTTCTTCGCGATCAGCCATCATTTCTTCCAACCGTTCATTTTGAAGATTATCTGAATCTTCTTCAGCAGATTTTTCACCAACGACTTCGGTGATTACTTCAACATTTTCTTCTTCTGGTTCGATCGCATATTTATTTTCTTCTTCTTCGTCTTTTACATCATCTAATGCTTTTTGTTTACTTTCTTCCTCCATTTTTTCTTTCTTTTTACGCAATGCTTCTTCTTTTGCAGCCTTTACCTTTTCTCTTTTTTGTTCTTCATAGAAAATATCCTTATTAATATTATTATCTTTATATTTTTCCATCATATCATTTAGTTGCGAATTAATAAATGATTCATCCTCAATACTATCTGCATTTGGATCCCATGGCAACCAATATCCAACTTGTCCAACAAATACATGGAAATCACTATCTAATCCTTGTAGTTTTTTAGCACGTTTTTCAGCTTCATCGCGTGTGGTGTATGTCCCCCGCACCTTTAATCCCCGAATATTCGTTTTAAAATCATTTTGTTCGTCAAAATCTTTCTGTAAATTATCCGAAAACTTATAACAGAAGTCCTTATACTTTTCCATGGTTGACTTAAAATCCATATCTTTATCTTTGCAGACAGACTGCAAAAATTTAGAAACCTTGAAAGCTTCTTTTGAATCAATTAAATCTTCCGGTGAAACAAATGATAAACATACGTAACTCTGTCCTGGTATTGGATCATCAACTTCAAGGTAATCTACTTTTTCTTCATTTTCACCCATTTTATATTATATTATATTCATTTTTTTTTAAATATTTTAACTTATTATATTAATGTATAAAAAACTAACAAGAGAAGGTTTAAAGTGGGTTAGAGCTGCATCCAAAGATATGAAATATAGAACTAGTAATGCTAAAAAGAAATCTACTAAAAATAAATCTACCAAAAAGAAATCTACCAAAAAGAAATCTGCTAAAAAGAAATCTGCTAAAAAGGGTGGTTCTAAACTCCCTAAAAAATATACGGCTCGTTTATCTAGAAAAGATAAAACAAAACAAAAAAAATCAATCAAAAAATCAATCCGCAGTTATAAAAAAGGGAAATATATTGATCGTCCAAAGTTAAAAAGCTACAAATCTAAAAAAAGCAGTTGGGTTGTTAAGTTTGAAAAAAAATATGGAGGAAATGTTAAATCTTATAAAGAAATAGAAAAAGCAACGGGTATCCCAGTGAAAGCTTTAAAATCAGTGGTGAAAAAGGGGAAAGGTGCATATTATAGTAGTGGTAGTCGTCCCAATCAAACAGCCGAATCTTGGGGTAAAGCGCGTATGTATTCTTATATTATGGGTGGACCGACAAGGAAATATGACAAACATATTACTGACAAATATAATGTAAAATTACCTTAATGATTACATCTTTTTATACATTGTTTCAAATGCATCAAGTTCTTCTCTCCAAATACCTTTGATATCTTTCGATTCAAGGGCAGTATATTCTACCTTTTTATCCATAATACACTGATTTAATTCTTCAACTTTTTCCAATGTAAAATTATAAATCGATAGATTCAATAGATAGTTATATTCATTCGTAGTGGTTCTACTATCAAAATCTTCGATTATATGGTTATCATAATAAGGGAACTCATATTTTTCAAGAGATTCTATAATGGTACTTTTTGATTTTTTATAAACTTCGATTTTTTCATCAATTACATATTCAATAAATCTCATTTTAGCTTCTTGGAGCTTAATAATTTGTAAAATACTATCTAATTCATACACCTTTCTCCTTTGATACATTTCCAACCGGGTGTAATAATGTTCGTCAAGAATCTTGTAAATATCATCGTATTTCTTGATCATACCATCCTTTGTATATAAATGAATATTGCTTGTTGTTTTTGGAGTCGTTAGTTTAAACTTTTCTTCAAAAACATCTTTTACTTTGTAAGTATTATCGAATAGTGATTCATCATTTACTTTTACAATAAATTTCACTTTTTCATCGGTAGAATGGTTTTCATAATCAAGAATCCATGAATTTTCTTCTTGAATTACCTTTTCAAGAAATTCTTTAAAATCATGTGTCCATTTACCAATAGGGAGTTCACTAATAATTACCGTATCATCTTCAATATGATATTTACCCCGCGTGATATATTTAGTTACTCCTTTATCGACAAATTTTTCAATCTTCCCCTTAAATCCACGATAATATGGCTTCATTGCAGAATATGGCATATTATCCATTTTCCTTCGGATATTTTTACAACAATCGGAAGGATTAAATTGGGGGATTGTTGTACTAAATCCTGTCCCGATGCCAACCATACCATTTACAAGGACCAGTGGGATAATAGGACAGTACCATTTCGGTTCAACCATCAAACCATCATCATTAATATAATCTAGAAGAGGAAAATCAGCGGATGGAAAGAGTGTATCAACAATAGGATTTAATTGTGTATGGATATACCTCGCACTCGCTGAATCACCCCCACCCATAATTCTCGTCCCAAATTGACCATTGGGTTGCAATAGATTAATATTATTCGTCCCGACAAAATCTTGGGCCATACCCACAATAGCACCTTGGAGGGATGCTTCACCATGGTGATATGCTGCTTGTTCACTGACGTACCCTGAAAGCTGTGCGACCCTAATTTCTTGGTATAGCTTTCTCTTAAAGCACGCAAATAAGATCTTACGCTGTGATACTTTCAAACCGTCAATACAAGAACCAATTGATCTCATATTATCTGAATTTGAAAAATGCTTGAATTCTTTGTGAATAAATTCATCAATGTGTGTTTCTTTACAATTATAATCGAGGATTTCATCTTCATTATACGTTTTTAACCAACCCTTCCTTTGATCTGCTTCTGTCTTTTTAAAAGCTAAAACCATTGTATCATTTGTTTTCTCACTCGTAATGTATTGGTTTACTTTCAATTCCTTAAAATATTCCTTTGCTTCATTTGAAGTCGATGTTCCCAACCCCTTATAATATTTTATTTTCCATTTATTATTTTCTTTTTTAGTTTTCCATTTTCCATAATCTGTAAGAGTATAAAATGATTTGATTTTCTTTCCATGTGTCGCTTTAATAATAGGAGTAACCATGCAATTTACAAAATTCAATTCAAGTAGTTCTGGCCACAAACTGTGGAACATATTCAATACAAGACCTTTAATATGAGATCCGTCGTGGTCTTGATCTGTCATAATCATCACTTTTCCATATCTTAAAGATTTAATGTTCTTGTATTGTTTTCCAGATTCCAAACCCAAAATTTTTTTAATATTTGTTATTTCAGCATTTGATGTAATTTGTTTCGGATTTGCATCTCGCACATTTAGAACCTTTCCCTTTAAAGGAAATACTCCATATTTGTCTCGTCCAACCACGGATAGACCTGCGATAGCCATCGATTTTGCCGAATCCCCCTCTGTTAGAATCAATGTGCACTGTTCTGAACGCCTTGTTCCAGCCCAATTAGCATCATCTAATTTTGGAATATCTCTCAATTTACTTGTCTTTTTCCCATCTGTTTTCTTTGTTAAACTTTTATCCTTAAAATCAGAAAACTGCATAACCTTTTCGGACAAACCCGAATCACACGCATGTTTAATCATTTTTTCAGATATTTCAGGCTTCGAACCAAACTTTGACTTTGGGGTAATCAATCTTTCTTTTGCCTGCGAATCAAAAGATGGATTTTCAATTACACAATTCAAATAAACAGATAAATAATTTTTAACATATTTTTCTTGGACATCTTTTTTATGTTTCTTTTTAATGTATTCTACCACCATGGACGAAATAATCTTTGTTACCACATCGACATGTATTCCTCCATTTGGGGTTGAAATACCATTTACAAATGATATCTGTTCAAACTTATCATTTGTTGATACCGTAAATCCAAGATCCCATCTTTCAGATAGTTTCTCGTATGTTTTTGGTGTCGCAGTTGGATATAATTCAATGTAATCTTTGAATGATTTAATATTTAACTTTTTACCATTGTAAGAAACAGATACCTTATTATCTGTTACTCCTGCTATATCATATACTCGTCGCTTCATTAGTGCGATCATATCATCTGTAAATCCATCAATACCAAATCTCTTAAAATCAGTTTTCCATGTGATCTTTGTATATGGTTTTGAGGTTGATTTTGTAATCTTTGGTTCCGTAAACTTTTGCATATTTTCGCTGAATGTTTGAATATATTTTTGTTTTGTAAAACGATCCACAATTTCAACATTAAACTCATGCGAAAAGATATTTACAATTTTCGCGCCATATCCATTCTTTCCTCCAACCGTCCTTTTTTCACCCTTTTTATAATTTCCAGATGTTAGCAATCGTCCAAAAATCAAATGGGGATTATAAACACCGCTACTATGTTTTTCAATACGAATACTATCTCCATTATTATAAATACTTACAACACCGGTTTCTTTACTAATATCGACCTTAATCTCTGTAAGGTGGATCGCACCTTTACGATCTTTTAGTCTTTCTCTCTGATCTCTCGCATTAACAATAATTTCATCAAACATTTTATATATCACAGGGATATACTTTACGTCCGTATTTTGAATCGTGTTTTCTTTTTCTTTCATCATTGATAAAGGAGCATCAATAATTTGATCCGAACCAGCATATGTATCGGTTGTTTCATAGATATGCGTCCTCAAGTCTTTCTCTTCATATTCATCTTTTTGTTGTTTCGCCATCTTTCAATAATATTATTTCCAGTTATTTTTTTAAGTAAGGAAATAAAACTTTCAAATTTAATATATACTATATACATAATACTTTTTTTATGATATTTTTATCATTCATATTACATGTGCTTATTAAATCGTAAAAACATCTATAAAATATTAATAAAAAAGGAATCAAGATATATATATTCTTTGATTAGTATAATCTGTATTTTCCATAATATTATATATATATATATAATATGCGACGTTATGATGAAATTGATATCTTAAAAGGGGTAGCCGTTATTTGTATGATGGTTTTTCACTTTTATTATTTTCCAAATCAATATGGTTTTAAGGAAATTAAATATGATACAGTTACTCTCAAAACAATTGCAAAAGTTGCACAAATTATATTTATTACATGTGTTGGGATAAACCTTGTATTTGCAAAACATAAAAATAGCGATCCAAAAGTACACTTACAAAGAGTAATAAAATTATCACTTTATGCAATGTTAATGAGTTTATTCACATACCATGTATTTGGTGACAAATACGTTAAGTTTGGAATTTTACATTTTGTGGCTTTTTCGTCCCTTGTATTATTCCATTTTGTAGATGATTTTAATAAAATGAAAATTATCACAGCAACCATATTTATTATCTATATACTCAATACGATGTTCCCAGAATTATTTAGAATTATTCCACAACCATTCGCTTTCATTGGCGGATTTTATAATGATAGATATAGTGCGGTAGATCATTTTCCAATAATCCCCTGGATTTTGCTAATATGTTTAGGCACATTTATAGGTCATAATTTATTACAAAATGAATATAAATCATATGATGTATTTGTAAAAAATCCATTATCTGATATTTTAAAAAATATTGGTAAAAAATCACTTGAAATTTATGCTGTTCATTGGATTATACTATATATTGTATATTGTATCATTTATGAAAAAATTAGAAAAAATTAACGTTTAGATTTCTTCTTTTTAGATTTCTTCTTTTTAGATTTCTTCTTTTTAGATTTCTTCTTTTTAGATTTCTTCTTTTTAGATCCACCTTTTTTACGTTTTGATCTTCGTAATGGTACATCTTCTTTTATTTCTATACCCCTACTACGTTTTTGTGCCAACGTCCTTTGAGCAACTCTTTCAGGTGAATAACGATCAATAAAATTACCAATATTTACATCCCCAGCTATTTTACCAATTATTCCAATCATTTCTGGTCCCCACTATCATCTACATACCTATAATCAACGCTATAATATAAATTCTTACTTCGTTTTATTTTTTTTATATCATCCGGAAGGTGTTCTATATTATTCACATATACATCACTATCATCATCTAATTTACTAAACTTAACACTAGGAGAAAAAATACTACAATATTTATTACTCAAAAGTAATAAATATTTTGCTAATCCTTTTCCTCTTCCTTCTTCTTTTGTTTTAAGCCACTTAATAGTTAATTCATTTTCATCATCATCAATATTGTTATAATCAATATGTGTTTGAACTTGAGATATAGATTCATGTATATTTTTTTTTATATCTTTACCATGAAATTCTCCGTTAGATAAATAAAAAGCAACACCTACAGATGTTTCACTATATACTTGTATGTGAAATCGTAATTGATATCCCAAAATACGTTGTGGGACCTTTGTAAATATATCAATCAAAAAATCTTCGGGTAAATATTTTCTCATTTCTGTACCATCGAGTATATCTCCTTCGCGACTATAAAATGTCAATGGACCGATCGTTCCGTAAAATACATTTTTATATGACATATATATATATATAATATCAATATTATTATGGTGAAGGCTCTGCACCAATTCTTCTTGTATTATACCCTCCACAAGGCAAACACTTAATACCAATTATATGAAATATATTTTCGCTTTCTTCATGACAATCACTACATAATATTTTTACCTTCCAATTTCGATAACTTTCGGGCATTACGGTATGTTCCACCAACATATCCATATGTTCCCATTGATCTTTCATATCAATCATACTTTCATTACATTGAGGACACTTCATAATATTATTTTTCAATAATTCTCTTTGACATTCAGTATGTAATGTATGTCCGCATTTTAGAATAGTTGATGTTTTTGTACTGTCCATCAAATATTCCATACATACAGGACAATTTATCTTTAATGATTCATTTAAACATTTATGTGAATCTTTCATTGATAATGGTAAACATGCAACACATTTGTCACAATGAAAAAAATTCTCTTTACCACCCTGTCTACATATCCCACAACCGTCGCAATGAAATTGACCGTTGTCTGTATTATCATAAAATCTACATTTTCCACAATAATATTCTCCGAATTTTAATCCACATTCGATACATTCATTCGATATCCCTTGTTTTTTATCACATTTTCCACAAACTATTTCCTTAATATCTTTCCTTTCTAACCGATGTGCTAGAAGTGGATCATATTGTTCATCGTATTCTGTTTTATTATGACAATGTCTACACCAATATTCTTTATTACAACACGGTGCTATAAATTTGCAACCGCGATTATAATGTTCGCATCCTAACATTTTATTTATATTAGTGATATCTTATTTTAAACTTAAATTTGATTCTGAATAATTATATTTATTAGATTTTAAATACAATAATGGATAAATTATCTCAAAATGAATTAATAGGATTAGTAACCTCGATAAGAGATAAAAAAAAATATCAAGAATTAATTACATTATATGATTTAACGGATGAATTACATCAAATCGTTCATCATTCTCAATCAGATAAAAATAAATATCATGGAAACTGGTCTTATGAAACAAGAAATAGAGTTGTACACCAAGTATTAAATAAAATAATTAAAAAAGAAGAAAGAGAAGATATTTTAAATAATCACCCATTACTTGTGAAAATATCCGAAATAAAAAAGATTCTAAAAGAAAGTTCGAGTCTTAATGATAAATATGTAATACAATCAACTGGTAATAATAGAAAAATTGAGAAACTTAAAAAACGTATAAAAACAATCGAAAATGTAAAAAAAGAAAAGATAAAAACTGAACAAACGAAGGAACTTAAAAAACGTATTGAAAAAGAAAAAGATTATATTGAAAAAGAAAAAGATTATATTGAAAAAGAAAAAGATTATATTGAAAAAGAAAAAGATTATAGTTGTATAATATCACATTATGAACACAATTTTGTAATTCCACTTCTACAATGTGGGTGGATAAATGAATATGATACGGTCCCTATAACTTTTAATAAATCAATTCCTGAAAATATCCGTAAACAGCATAGAGATAATGGTTATATGGAATTTATACAATGGACCTTACCACATATTTCTTATGTTATAAACCTTGAAAAAATATCAATTCAAAGGGACGAAATGAATATTAAATATATTAATAAAATAAAAGAATTAATAAAGGAAATAGAGGAATACAAAAAATTATTGAATAATTAATTAGTGATAACCATTTATTTTTAAAAAACAAGTGCGACAATATTTATAATTACTCGGAGAACTTGCGATAGATTCTGAACATTTCAAACATATACGATCTTTAGGAACTAATAATTCCTTATATTCTAATTCTCCTCCAAATTGATGGACCCAATCAACCACTTTATCCGCTTTGCAATTTCCTATAAAATGATCGTTTGACCCGCATTTACGACAATATCCATGTAATTCACAATATAGTTGTGTAGCCATTATCTTTTCAAAACGATCTAATGGAAACGGTTTTGTAAATAGTCCCCCCCGAACATTATCGATGCCATATACCCTCATCATTTCTAATGTCTGAGCTAATTCATATAAATTATCAGAAACATCTAATTTATCTATTTGTTCAATCACATTATACTTCTTTGTCCAGGCAGAACCATTGTCGTTTTTATGAGACCATATTCGTCTTTTAACGTCACTTGATTCGCCCACATAATATTTATCATCCTTTAATTTTAAAACATACACATCTGTTTTAAGATCTTTCTCCTTTACAAAACAACATAATGTTCTTTTTAAACAACGGAACATTTCTTATATTGTATGGTGGACTTTTTAAATATTAACTAATCATTACTTGAAAATATCGTTTATTTCTATCCAATTGCTACCATGTAACTTAAACATAATATCATCCATTTTATATTTTCCCGTTAAAAAAAGGTTATCATAATTAATAGATACAATTATATTATCATCTAAAATACCTTCATATTCAAAATATACCGCGTTTAAATCGCAAACCCTCTTTTGCAATATTTCATTTTTGATACTGTCTATTTGTCTTTTTAATAATTTTTGTCCAATTATAATTAATTGATATTGTCCATCCATATTTTTTATACTTGTAAACAAACCATCTTCGGACGGGAATAATTCTTTACCACTATAACTTATTGAGGGGATAATATGATAAAAAATATCTTCACATGAATTACTTTTCAAAATGATAATAATATCATTATTAGATATCTTTATATTATCCATTCTATTTTTACTATTCATTTTATGTTTAATACAAAAAAAAAACTCATTTTATTTTTTTCTCTTTTCTTATTTCTATCTCACTATACACACTTATACACGTCTAACGTCATATCAACTACTTTTAGGTAAACACCTTCGGGAACGATGTCTCTTACTGAATGATCCACATACTCTTGTAGTTCCTTCAATTTTTCAACTACATCCTTTAATTTTTGATCAGATGCATTGGTGTTTTCTTCTATCTCACCGGATTCATACTCACCAGTATAATTATCTTCATCATCTGTTTCTCCATAGTTACCGATAAGACCGACTCTCCGCTGCGCGGTGGTCGTCTCTTCGTTTCGCACCGCCCTCATCGCCGAGGCCCTCAATTCTTCTTCTTCTGAATCTGTTTCTCCATAGTTACCGATAAGACCGACTCCCCGCTGTGCGGTAGTCGTCTCTTCGTTTTGCTCATTTTCTTCGTCGTCCTCACCGAAATCAAGTCTTCTTGGATTTAATGAATTTGCGGTCACATCCTCACTCGGAGTATCATCTTCTTCGGTATTCCTGACTCCTGGAGGCCATTCACATTCAATACTGTCCAAATATGACCTGAAACATTCTTCGTTTGTGTAATCGCTATCAATATGATCATCGCTCACTCTTTGGATATCCTCCCAAACTTCGGTTGATTCATATGCAATCAATTCCTGAACATCTTCTTGAAGATTCATAATTGTATCTTCTTCATAATTTCGCCGCGCTACGACAATGTCCGTCGAAGTCCAAAGAGATTCCTGAAGTGCGGCAATACTTGGATTCCATAACTCAATTTGCCACCCGACTGGTCTGCGGTCTTCTCCATTCGCATCGATGATGTTTGGTGTTGGGTAGAAAATGTCTGTTCTCCTATTCCACGATCGTTCCATCCCCCAATCATATTCAATCACATCGTCAAGATAACATCCAAACACATCACGATCAAGGATCTTTATCACTTTCATTTTTTTTCTCATTGGATGATCTTCGGGAACATCGTGATTGATCTGTTTGTAAAACATAAATTGAACGGACGAAGATGGATTAATGTTCTCTAACACCCAACGGTAGTCGTCGCGCCCGAAATTTTCGATAGTATCTTCTTGAGAAAGTGTCATAAGTCCGTGTTCAACCTCGTCATCATATTCTAACACTTTTTTCATGGTGTGCATGAAGATATGGGCGACCTGTGCTGGCTCCACATAGGTTGCGAAAAAGTCTGTCCAGATATCATCAGAAAGAGGTTCAGATAATCTTTGTCGTGTTTTTGGAACACAACCATCGTGTTGAGCATCGGGATACTCAACCAAGATTTGAATAAGTTTCCTCAATAGACGCTCCGGGAGAACTACACCTTTAGGTATCCTCTTCCACCAATACCACGTTTTGTCTGTCTCCGTGGTGCGCCTCCAAGGGTTGTTCATGCCGACTGGCGCAATTTGTTGGTATTTGCTAAAATATGCCAGATCAGAGATATTTTCTTCTTGTGAAACATCAATGATGTCGCTCCACTTAAGATGGTTGTAGACCGCGTATTGAGAAAACCCAAGGATGATTTGTTCGTTCAAGGTTCTCTTCAAGTGATGAAAGGTGATGCCACTATCGTCTATTTCACCAGCAGAAAGTCCCACCTGATTCAATGCGTCTATAACACCGCAGTGTCCAGGCAGTGAACCATTTTCTTCTTGAAGAAACTCCTTCTCCCCAAAATGTCCTTCTTCCCATCCCCACTTACCACCATTATCCATTGCACAGATTGTACATGGACGCGTGTACCCGAAGTTCTCGATATCGCCGTAATATCTACATTTCAGACAATCAATTCTCCCGAAGTCTCGTTCCCCGGTAGCAGGATCCTGTGTGAAAGATGGATATGTTGTATCAGTGATCATTCTCAATCGTTCGTTGTTTGTTTACTATTCATAAAAAAAATAATTCAAATTTAAGGTAAATGATAATGTTTTTATATTCTTTTTCTTCCCCAACCGATTCATTCATCTTTGATAATTTGATACATTTCGCGTTCAAGGACACTTACCCTTGCTTCTAAAATCATAAGACGTTCTTTTGAAGTCTTTTCGTTAAGGATAACGCTGACGATCGTAGGGACCATCAACATAAAGTAAAACAACCACATGAATACCAACATCGCTTCAAATGCTTTATCTTCCATCGTATGCTGTTCACCCATAATTGTTTGTTTGAATTCATTATTATCAAAAATTCAAATTTAATCATTATGATAAAAAAAATAGTTATGTTTTAGTCTTTTCTTTATTGAATTTTTGTTTCTTTTCTTTTGTTTTTAGGATGATACTACATAATGGGGTTTCATAAGATTCATCATCTGGAGATACAAACCGTCTCCCAGATCTTCTTGGACATCATCAAAGGTTTCCTGAAGCTTCCTCAATGCATCATTTTTTTTTTTTTGGTGTTCTGTGAGTTCTGTTGTAGCTACTACCTGTCGATTTGACTGTTGTACGGCTTCCTCGGGTTCTTCATCTGAATCATCTTCTTCTCCACGTTCCATACCCGAAAGCATCGCTAAAATATTATCTGTCAAATGTTCTCTGACCCAATAAGCCCATGATCTGGAAAGCTCGTTCAGCCCATCCCGGGGTGAATATCCATGAAATCTATGATTTATGACGCTCCAGCCCCAAACCTTGTCACCAGTGATGTACCGATCCCAAATGATAATATTACGGAATTCATCGATAGTGAGATGACCAACTGGTTCCGAGTGCCAATCTATTCCTAGTTCGAAGAAATTGTTGATTTGATGGGATGTCCATTCAAGTGAGTTAATCCTCTCAATATATTGAGTACAGTCCTTCAAGTAGTACTCAAGTACCTCCTTCATTGTTCGCCACGTCAAATCACCTTGTACCTCATCATCGTAAAGTCGTTGCCCTACTTCACACATCTTCTCGGCGAATTTGAACAAGGAGGAACCTCTCCATTCTTCTTCTCCACACCCTTGGACCAAAGGCGCTAGGCTATCTTCAGAATCACATTCCCCAATCTTCCAAATCAACCATTTGAGAACATCTCCCGGTGTTTGGGGGAGTTGCGAATCTCTTGTATGTCCTCTCTCACACCATTCTCTGATCCATTCCCAGATCGCAACATGCATGTCTTCGTGAAAAGAAACCGACATCGTAGTTCAAGAGTATGTTTGTAGTTTACTAGTTCTCAAGAAAAGTATTTTCAAATTTTTAAAAAAAAGATGTTGAATCTTTTTTTTTTTTTTGTCTTTCTTTTTCTTTTTTCTAGAGTATTACAATGGTTGGGCGATGCAGACAGGGGATTCTTGGAGGAGTAGAAGTCTCTGGATTTTCTTGTCGAGATCTTCAATGGTCACTTCTTTCTTTTTCTCAAGTGGGACATCAGAATAACTCTTTGACGCGATGAAACTAGGGACAAATTCTGGTGCTTTAGGGTTCAGAGTTGACTTCTCCTCCGATTCCATATGAGTTTGCCACATCATTCGCATGTCTTGGTACTTCGCCTTATTGAAAGGATATACAACCAAGTAGCCACCAGTGGTGCCCCACAGACGTGTCACGTATCCATCCACACATCTGTTGATGAGAAGGTCCATGAACTCTTCCATGTCCTCTTCACCTACAATCTTCAGATACTTGAGAACAGTCTTGTTCGTGAAGAACGTTTCACCTGGACCCATCCATGTCTTCCACATCTTCGCGAGAACAGTGAAAGCATATGAAGAACGCTCGTTGCTATCCACCAACTCTATCTCTTCGGCATAGATGAGATGACAATTGTCCTTCATCTCGCGAAGGGTTCCTTGACACGCGAGAGAGAGGTCGCTGATGACAACCGTTTTCTTCTTGGTCTTTCGGGGGTCTGCATCGTATCGTATCTCATCGCCGCACTCAACCTCGTTGTTGATCTTGTTGAGTTGAGCTTCGGCTCTCTCCAGATGAGCCGTTCGGTCCAAGACGTAGGACCGCCACGTTTTCTGGATCCTGATCGCAGCGACGACCTTTCCGATCATTAGAACCATCCGAAGAGCTGTTGAGAAGTCGGCTTGTAGTCGTTAAGAATTCGGGGGAGTCTGTGAGCGGTTGAGAGTTGAGAATAGCTTTTTGATTGTTGTTAATAGTCCTGAAGAAAAGGAGTTTCAAATTTTAGGAAAGACCCGATCTTTAGATCTAGTTCTCTGAACTGTTCCCAAAATTTGAAACTTCTTTTCTGATTGAGATACCGAGTTTAAGCATCGTCTTTAAGGTGGGCGCCGAATTGGGTGTGGCAACCTGGTGTGGGCATTTAGCTAAGCCTGAAGTGAGTTAAGATACCGCAAGAAGCGAAATTCTGTCTGAGGGAAAGATAGACAAGAATACTCACGCTTTCACATTAAACCCAGGAGGAATATAGGAGCTAAGGTCTGCTCGTCGCAGACTGAATTGCGGGCGTTTGTGAAAGGCGGCACCATTTTTTTGTGACCAGATCTAAATTAGGAACAATCCCCATATGACTATCTCTGTATCTTTGAAACGAATAAATTATTCACATAAAAAACTAGCTAATCATTTATTTTTTTTTGTCTTTTATTTTTGTTTATTGGAGACAGGGGGATATGAGGTCGTTGACGTCGATGAGCTGCGCACAACCACCGAATCGGAGCCCGAGCCCGTATTCGCTGGCAAGACGCATCTTAAACCACTTATACCCCAACACATTGGTTTCACGAAGTTCAATGGATCGTAATGTCGAACCACCAATACTGGAGTTTTTGCGAATGATTGCGAGGGTAAAGTTGTATGTAGACTGTGTCCTGATTGTATCCTTCTTCCTCTTGGTACGGTCCGCCTTCTGAACGATTGTGTTGATCACACCGAGTGCGAGAATGTCTCTCATCACCAACTGATAGTAGGTCCACGGTGGCAATGTTCGTCCATAACGAGTACTACGAGGAACTAACTTTGCACGGTCCTTACCCACGGCACATCTACCCTTCCAGTAGTCCAGCGTATCGCGCTCCTCCTTCTGTCGATCCAACTCGTACTTGACTATACCAATAATCAAGTCGTGAGGGAGGAAGCGGAACGCACTGCACTTGGGAGAAGTTCCCCTGCGTTGGTGGTGGGCAACCACCGAGTTGATTTGTTTGACTGACAGCATTGCCTTGTTGAGTTTAGATCTAAATTTAGACGAGTTCAAGTTATTGGTCAAGTCAAATAAAAATTCAAATTTTGGGAGTTCGTTCTCGGGTAGTGGATCTAGTTCTATGAACTGTTCCCAAAATTTGAAACTCTTTTTCTGAAGAATACTAACTATCAACTGGGTATCCTCGCGAGAAACCTAAACCTTTACGATGTCAACAAGTGATCGCGGATTATCTCTTCTCAAGAAGATGGGGTGGAAACAAGGGACTTCGCTTGGAAGGCGTGGAGACGGAATCCTCAAACCTGTAGAGGTGGAGGTGTCCAACATCCGGATGAAGGGGAACACCAGGGGACTGGGGTTCGGGAAGGAAACTGTCAAAGATTTGGTACGTCCATTCCCCGGACAAACCGTAATCGGGGTCGTGAAGATCTATGCCTCTGGAGAACACTACGGTGCAGGGTCTTCATACTTCGGAAGGGTCTACATCCCGGGAGGGGCCATGAGACACATTCTTAATCTCACGAAAGTATCTTCTCATGCTCTTATCGGAAAAGCAGTGCGAGTCCTCCTTCTAGGTTCTGAAGAAAATGCGAAGTATCCTTGGAGAGTTGTCAGATGCATATAAGTCAAAAAGACCATAGATAGTTAGATAGATAGATTAGGATTAGTTTTTTTATCATAAGATTACAATTTCTTTAAATTTGAAAGGATATTTCGTAAGGATAGTAAACTTACATACGTGCGAACATGAAGAAATCGTATTGCTCCTATGGTCCCCGTACAGGTCTTCGTGATCTGGATTTAAGGGATTTCATCCAAGAATACGCCAATGAGTTGGAGGACTACTATGACGTCGATTTTGGAGCAGACAATCAGAACCATCCCGCGTTTGGATACTTTGATGGCGGAGAACATCCTTGTATCATCTGTTTGGTGGATGAAGAAGACCGTCCATTCTCAACTGTCAACAAACCCATTTTACGGAAAGGTGGAAAGGAACGACGACAGAAGATCAAGCACCGATACTCTTACGAAAATCCGATGAATCGGATACACGGATTTGTGTTTGTGGAGAGTGGAAACAACAATCTCACACCAAAGGATAAGAACATCCTTTCTTTGTCAATGATCTGTTCGTCCATTTTCACTGACAAAAAAGGAATTGGTTCGGATATGATGGATCTTCTTTTGGATCAATCCAAAGAGGTAGGTTTCACCGACATTGTTCTGGAAGTTGCAAATGAGTTTTCGGAAAAAGGACATGATTCTGATGAAGAAGAAGAAGAAGAAGAAGAAGATGAAGAAGATGATGAAGAAGAAGAAGAAGAAGAAGAAGAAGAAGACGACGAATGGTTTCCAGATGAAGAAGCGATTGAAATCATTTCACATGAGTTGTGGAGGAAAACAATGAGGTTCAAGGATGATACCCCATACTACAACGTTGATAAGGAATACATCTCTCAGCATGTCGAAGAATACTTCTACTACCAAGATTACGAAGAAGAGGAAGAAGATGAAGAAAAAGAACCGATTGATGTTCATGAAGAACCATATGACAATGAATACGGGGGATTCTGGTATCGGAAAGGCTACAAAAGTCAAGAAGGTTTGATTGGATTCTACAAGAATTTTGGTTTTGTAGATGAACCGAAAGTAAATCTTGAATGGGGGTGTTACAGCGAGATCCCTTTCCCGTCAATGATTTGTAGTTTGTGAAAAAGAAAAGAAAAAAGAAAAGAAAAAAAGAACAGTTTTTTTTTGTCTTTTACCCTTGTATCCTAAAATTTGAAACTCTGTTTCTTTTAAGACATTAACTAAACAACAAACTACAAACCTCGTTTTGTGAGTCTAAGCTTCTCCCTCTAACCAATTAAATCAATTAAATATGAATTACGACATCCTGTGACCTCGGGCGGGTGGAAGACCCGCGAAACGGTGGAATGTCATACCTCCGTGTGAGAATACGTCTGCCCCATTCTGAAAGGTGAGTCCTAGGTGGGTAAAAGACAGCTGCATAGATCAATTACTCTTTGAGGAGTAAGCAGTAGACATAAAAAGATTAGTCGCCATTCATACAGGCGCGTGTTCAAAGCATAAGTATCATCCCGGCTCCTGGATCAGTGTGTAAGTGCCCACACACAATCTAAAGGAAGTAAGAACAGAGTATGGGTCTAAGTAGCATCTGACCTTAATATTGAATCCCATGGAGTTAAAATGATATGGGGCATCACAACTTTCCAGGAATGTAAGGGTATGTAGGATTGTTGACGACCGAGAGGTCGTGTGCATAGGATGTGAGAGGGATGCCAAATGGTCGCCTAACTCAGACAATACCCACCAACCTAAACCGGGGAAGGAACTCCGGAGCTAATACCTCGCTATAATGCGAGTCCCATTACGGGGATTAGAGTTTCTCTAATCGAGATTGAGATAATCATATGATTCACATTCGTCCACCGACTTAATTGTTGGCGTAGTCTAAGGATCCTCTGTGTGTTGCAAGCGTTGTTGGTGGGATATACTAAAATTTTTTTTGTCATTATATTATATCATTAAACATGATCATATTATCATATGATAAATATTTGTTCATTTACCCAAAATTTGAAACTTGGTTTAGAAGAGATAGTAACTAAACAAACAAGAACATTCAACATGACAAACGCTGAAATTCAAATGAACCATGCTATCTTCATGTGCGAGGTCACTTTCAAGGATTCCCTGAAGAGGGTTACACCACCAAACCCTTCAAAGGTGAAGGCCAGTTACAACTACCATCACAACAAGCGGAACAGGCGACAAGGACATCTCAAGCAACCGGGTGGAGCATCATGCAATCAGAGGCGTTAGATAGTGGTGAAGTGGTGTTGAAGTAGATAGGATAGATTAGGATAAACTACGATGCCCGAGTGGTCTAAGGGTACGGCTTTGCAGCTGGAGGTTGGCTTTTGGAGGTATGTGAAGATCTTTGGATTCTTGGTTTGATCGGTCTTGATCACTCCGTGATTTCTCTGAAAAAGAAGATTTGATCATATTTCTGGCGTCATTTACGTAAGACATCGTGGGTTCGAATCCCGCTCGTAGTATAAAGTCCTCCATTATAAAGGAGGCATCCGGTAGTATTCCCGAGTTTGGTCAAAGGGGAGCGACTTAAGATCGCTTGCTATATGCTTCGGGGGTTCAAATCCCCCTGCTACCATAAGCCTGATAGTGAAAGGCGACGTTCCATTAGCTCAGTCGGTTAGAGCACTCGTCTTATGAGCGAGAGGTCGCGGGTTCGAACCCCGCATGGAACAAAGATTGGTTGCCTTAAGCAACCATCAACTACGGCAGACCGAGTGGTGAGCGGCGGGGCTCCAAAAGGCCCTGGGTTGATTGAGAGTGTTGTAAGTTCTTCTTGGGATCTTGTTGAAATCAGTGGGCGAATACCCTTTGATCTGATCAATCCGAGTGTTTCCTCAGGTGAAGAGAAGAAATTGTATCATTCTTATATCATTTACGTTAGACCTAGCGGGTTCGAATCCCGCCCGTAGTATCAAGTCCTCATTTGAGGCATTTTTTTTGTAAATTTGAAAATTAAATATTAAAGAATCAACAAACATTTAAGATAGATGACGATGAATCTGTTGGATCTTTCACGTGACGTCCTTTCCCTTGTTGCAGATGAGATCTATAAGATTCGCGCGAAACGGATGCCAGTAGAGTTTAAGGCGAAATGGAGGGCGAAGCGCCCCTACCGAATCATCCTTGAATCCGGTGGGAGAAGGATCCATGAAGGGAGGGCATTTTTATCCAAAGACAAAACACTATACGATGTAAGGTTGATTAGTGCTCTTCATAACACTTCTAAATACTACGTTTGCGGAATGAGCTTGAAAATGTTCAACCCTCGTTCCCGACCGCCTCGCGACAGCGTATTCTTCTACAATATTAATGTCAATTTTAATCGGCATTATGGAGCTCTCCCTTCACTAAGAAACTGCACAAAAAATGAAAACATAATTGAATTAGGAAAAAGAAATGGATGGGAAGACTTTGATGAACAAACAAACGATACTATTATCCGTTACCTAATGGAAAAAGAAGACGCTGGAATTAAATGTTACTGATAAATAAAAAAATAAGGATAATTTTTTTTTATCTTAAATACTTAAAATTATTTTATTTTACTTAATTATAAAATGAGCGATGAACCGAATACCCTTGATTTAACTGAAGTTCCAGATAATGTAGAACAACAGGAAGAGACAGAAGTCGTTGAAGAAGTTGTTGATGATGAAGAATCTGAGGAGGAACAAGAAGAAGAAGAATCAGAAGCGGAGGAACAAGAAGAACAAGCGGAGGAACAAGAAGAACAAGGGGAGGAAGAAGAAGAACAAGCGGAGGAAGAGGTGGAACAAGAAGAACAAGCGGAACAAGAGGAGGAAGAGGAGGAACAAGTGGAAGAGGAGGAACAAGTGGAAGAGGAGGAAGAAACAGTTGAAGATGTAGAGGAGGAACAAGTGGAAGAAACAGTTGAAGATGTAGAGGAGGAACAAGCGGAGCAGCCAGAACAACCAGAGGAACAAGCGGAGCAGCCAGTTGCACCATTAGTAACTGATAATTTATGTTCTTTAAAAACCCTTGTTGATGTATTAGGGCAATGGTCGGGTGGTGAAATTAGAAGAAGAAATGTTGAAGAATTATTGAAAGAAGGTTCTGAAGTTGATGAAAACTTAGATGATCTTGAAAAAGTTGTTGAAGTCCTTCAACTTTGGATTAGAGAAGGTGCATCTACATTCAGAGAACACAATCACTTTAAAAATCTGGATGAATATACATTAGTAGGTGAATCTAGAGATTTATCAGAAGAAAAAAAGATAGAAGTTTTAAAAACACTAACTACATTAGTTGTTAATGTTTCACAAAGAAAAGTAACAAATGAAGAAATTCAAAATATTATGAATAATCTTTATTAATTTAATTTTATAATTTTATTTTTAATTTATGATTTATCAAAAAATAAATCTTTAGTTGGCAAGTAACTTAGTTGGAGTAAGCAAGACCACCCATACCCGACATGATTCTTAAGACGTTGTAGTTTACGGCGTAGACAAATACTAATCCACCGTCCTGATCGGGTAAATTGTTACCGCTAGCTCCATTTTCGTTAGCACTAGGAGAATATGCACCTGTTAACTGGGCATTATCAATACGAGAAAAATTACAAGTTCCCGATGGTTGATGTTCTTCTGGTTTGAGTGCGAAAGAGTAAACAGCAATTGAATCGGGATTATTAACTGCTCCATAACCAGTGTGATGTTCCCATACTTGAGTACGTGTGAAATATTTAAAATCTCTTTCTTTAAAACGATCGTGACCATTCAATTTTAATTGCCAGTTACCTGATATATTTTGTTCGGTAAAAAAAGCCGCGCGAGTACTTCCCATTGCAGTAATACCGGTATCTGTTCTCGCCGAACCGTTTGCCAAACCAACGCCGGATAGGCTACTAATTCCACCGGTCCAAATTAATTCTTTAACAGGGTGATTAAAATTTAAATCAAGGGTAGCTGATCCGGCAGCGGTCCCTGAAAAACTTGAGAATTGTAATTGTTCAATTAAATATTCATGTGAAACTTGAGCGAATCTACGTCTTTCATCGGTATCAAGGTAGATATAATCACACCATAAATCAAAGGATTTTGTAGGGGTACTTGGGGCTGTTGTGTCGCTATTTCCAAAATCGTCATCATCATTACCCAAAACTAATCTACTAAGCTCTTCAAAGGTTATCTTTACCTTAACTTCATGGTATTGAAGTGCAATTAAGGGTAAAGCAAGTCCAGGATTGCGACAAAACCAGAATAGTAAAGGTACCCAAATTTTACCAGTGATCTGCGTGGCAACCGTAGTAGAATCCCAAGCGGGCGCATTTACAGAATCAGTATCCGCAGAAGTAGCGTCTGTATTTACTCCTAACCCATTACCAGTCATCTTATTGTATAAAGTTCCAGTAGAACCACTTGGGTTAAATTCTGTTAACTGAGAATAAACAGAGTGCCAGTGACCATAATGCTTATCAATTCTCTGTCCACCAATTTCTAATTCACATTCTTTCATTAAACGACTACCGTAGTTTGCTACTAATTCACATTCCTGACTAGCATTGGTCGCTAATTCGTGTTCCAAATACATTCTGTAGAGTAAATCACCATTTCTTGAAATGGTTGCCGAAACATCATTACCGAAATCAGCAGTTCCGTTGAAGGTCTGTTCAATTGATTCCATGGAAAAGTTCGTGTGTCTGCGGTAGACAACCTTGAAAAAAGTAATTTGTGGGTTACCTGTAAGGTAGATGTCCTGAGCTCCGTAAGCGACAAGTTGCATTAATCCTCCTCCCATTGTTTTTTATACTTATAGCATAGAAAAAAATTTAAATTTTTAACATAAAGAATTATTTTAAATTCTTTAAAAATTGATAAGATTTTATAAAAATAGATTAATTATTTATAATTTAATTACTGTAAGCTAAGCCACCCATACCCGACATGATACGGAGGACGTTGTAGTTGACGGCGAAGATAGTAAGTACTGTAGCCGACCCCGTCAAAACCAATTGTGCATTGTCAATACGAGAAAAGTTACAGGTTCCAGATGGTTGGTGTTCTTCCGGTTTGAGTGCGAAAGAGTAAACACCAATAGAATCATTATGCTGACCAGCGCCACCGGTGGCGTTGTCAGAATTCAATCCACCGGGACCGGAGTGATGTTCCCACACTTGAGTTCTGGTGAAATATCTGTAATCACGGGCGGCAAAACGATCGTGTCCATTTAGTTTTAATTGAACTGTACCGGTCCCTACGGATGCGACAGTTTTGTCTGCTACCTGGAAGTTTGTAGTATCGTTAGTTGTACCAGTCCATATTAATTCTTTAACGGGGTGATTAAAATTAAGATCATTAGAACCAGCACCAGTCGTAACAGATTGTTCTTGAACTTGTTCAATAAGGTATTCGTGTGAAACCTGAGCAAAACGACGGCGTTCATCGGTGTCAAGGTAGATGTAATCACACCATAATTTTTGTTCATTAACAGTAGCATATATTGTATTGACTAATTGATTTAATATAACTTTAACTTCGTGATATTGAAGGGCAATTAAAGGTAGAGCAAGACCTGGGTTGCGACAAAACCAGAATTGTAATGGGATAAAATGACGACAAGCGCCGGTCTTAAATTCGACGCCACCCATTCCACTCATTTTTTGAAATGTAGTACAAGTAACGCCATCTGTTTGACCGACATGACCAGTTGGATTCGGTTGTGTTAATTCGGCAAATACTTCCATGAATAAACCAGTTTGTTTGTCAATCTTCTGACCACCAATTTCTAATTCAACATCAGTAATCATAGCTGCTCCGGGATTATTGACGGCGGACGTGGTGTCCGAAGCATCAACTTCAATATACATTCTGTAGACTAAATCACCATTACGCGAAATAGTTGCCGTGCAACGTCCGTCTGTGGTGGAAGATCCATTCCATGTCTGTTCGATGGCTTCCATCGAGAAGTTAGTGTGTCTGCGGTAGACAACCTTAAAGAAAGTGATTTGTGGGTTACCCGTAAGGTAGATATCCTGAGCTCCGTAAGCGACAAGTTGCATTAATCCTCCTCCCATTGTTTTTTATACTTATAGCATAGAAAAAAATTTCAGAAAAATACGTAAATTAAATAAATTCTTAAATTTATTTATTTTTAAAAAAATAATTTATGAAAAGATAATTATTTTATTTTAATTTAGGTTAATTAATTGGAGTACGCTAAACCACCCATACCAGACATGATTCTTAAGACATTGTAGTTAACAGCGTAGATGTTTTCCGAGGAAGTTGGAGCAGTGCCCCCACCCGAGAAATCTAATTTGGCGTTGTCGATTCTGGAGAAGTTACAGGTTCCAGATGGCTGGTGCTCTTCGGGTTTGAGGCCGAAGGAGTAGACGTTGATCTTCTTGTCCAACTTGGAAGTGCGGGCGGAGGAGGACAGGGTGCCATCTGGTTTTAATATCGAGAATCCAGATATAGTGACATCATTTTGATAACTGGCAACAAGATCAGAGGTACCGCCTAAACTGACAATGGGTCTATCAAAAAATACAGCTTTTGCGTTCGCGCTAAGTTCGTCCTGACCATCATTGCCCGTGGCAGATACAGCTAATACTCGTGCAATAATAGATGTCTCGTTATTTAAACCGAGACCTGTACCGTTAAGCCGTATTATCTTATTTATAGCTGCGGAATATACATCAGCAACACCCGTTAGAAAGATAGCACAATATTTGTTATCAGCGGCAGAAGTGGTTTGAGCCGCATTGTCGGCTAAACTATTAAATTTAATTGAGTTGTCCAGCGTCTCGGACGATGCTTTGTCACAATTAGCTACATAAAATTTACCAGTTGCAGGATCTTCCAGAGTCGTACCTGTACCAAGAGAAGCATTCAACTCTGTGATGGCCGCCGCAGTTTCAGCTGCAACCGCGGCGGTTTCAGTTTCAACGTCAACGTAATTACTAGTAAGCTGAGCAGCTGACGGAAGGTTCTGTCTCGGAATAGCAGTGTGGTAATCAAATGGCTGTCTGAGCTGGAAATATTCAGATTCTTGAGCAGAGAAACGATCATGACCATTTAACTTAAGCTGAGCTTTTCTATATCCAGATGAAGCTTGGGAAGTCCAAATTAATTCCTTAACAGGGTGGTTGAAGTTCAATTTTTCAGAATCAGTCCCACCTAAGGTTTGCTTCTGTATCTGTTCAATTAAGTATTCGTGTGAAACTTGAGCGAAACGACGGCGTTCATCGGTGTCAAGGTAGATGTAGTCGCACAATACTTTGGCGTCGGATGAAACGCCTTGTGCCGTGCCTGCTCCCCAAGTAAACTTAAGTTTAACTTCGTGGTACTGAAGGGCAATCAATGGTAGTGCAAGACCTGGATTACGGCAGAACCAGAAATTCAAAGGATACTGAGTCATTAATGGACCAGTACTATCAGCCGTTCCAGCCGTCCCTATATCCCCTATCATAGATTTAAGACCGATCGCTTTTGATTCATCAGTTGATAATTCATTCCAAATCTGGTTCCATTCAGCATAATGACGATCAATGCGTTGACCACCAATTTCAAGTTCAACTTCCGAAACAAGTTCGGATCCATTAGTTGCTGCGGCTGTGTTTGTAACATAAACTTTGTGAACTAAATCACCATTACGCGAAATAGTTACTGATCCAGATCCACCTCCGACAACACCTCCGTTAATAGTCTGTTCGATGGTTTCCATCGAGAAGTTAGTGTGTCTGCGATAGACAACCTTAAAGAAAGTGATCTGTGGATTACCCGTAAGGTAGATGTCCTGAGCTCCGTAAGCGACAAGTTGCATTAATCCTCCTCCCATTGTTTTTTATACTTATAGCATAGAAAAAAATTTCAGAAAAATACGTAATTTAATTTATTTATTTTTTGAAAAAATACTTAAAATTTCAATAATTTAGATCGCGTATGCCAAACCTCCCATCCCCGACATTATCCTTAAAACATTGTAATTTACAGCATAAACATTACTTATCGTCCCTGCGTTATCTAATAAAAACTTTGCCGATTCAATCCTTGAAAAATTACAAGAACCACTTGGTTGATGTTCTTCGGGTGATAAAGCAAATGAATATACAAATATATCTCTAGCTAATTGAGAACATTTTGATTTTGGATTTTGTAATCTCCCAATAATTGAAATACTCACTAAATCATCATTTGCTGTCCCAACTATAAAATTACTTGAAATCGCATCTTGGTCATCTTCAATTACTAAACCAATATTCCAACCATTTGTTTGAGAAGCAACAGATGAAACTTGGGCTGTTATATTTCTTTGTCTGGCAGCGGTTGATTCATCTGTATCTTTAATTTCAATCCTTAATAAATCACCCACTTTTGGGAAATTACTTGAATCTACAGAAGGAATAAAATTTGTTCCAATCAAAAAATTAAATGTTGTTTTTGTTCCCGATGTTGAACCAACTGTATTATGTAGTGTTGTTACATCTGTTCCAGTAGCTGTTCCGGCATCCCGATATGTTATTACAATTGGTTGAATCATTTCAATTGTATCTTTTTCTTTGATATTGTACCCAGGAACCGCTGTATGATGAATCAAAGGTTGTTTTATTTGGAAATATTCCTTATCTTGATACGCAAAGCGATCATGGCCATTAATTTCAATTTTCATTTTTTGAGTAATAATTGTACTGCTTTCGGTTGTACTTGTTGGAACGGTCCAAATTAATTCTTTAATTGGATGATCAAAATTTAATTTAAAAACATCTCTTGAACTTCCTTCTTCTTGAATTTGTAATTGTTCGATTAAATATTCATGCGAAACTTGTGCAAATCTTCTACGTTCATCTGTATCAAGATAAATATAGTCGCACCATACCTCAACTTTTGGGGTTACCGCCGCTGCTCCAGAACGACTTATTCCGTCAGCTGCGGCGCCACTCCCCCAATTGAATTTTAATTTTACATCATGATATTGCAATGCGATTAATGGTAATGCTAACCCAATATTTCTACAAAACCAAAACTGTAGTGGATACATGATAGATTGTTGTGATGTTCCACCCGCTGAAGCTAATCCACCCGTAACAAGTGGGTTCTTGAATCCCCCTGTTAAATATTTAAATCCATCAGATTTTGATTCGGGGGTAGTTAATTCCGTCCAAATCTGATTCCATTCGCGAAACTGTTTATCCATGCGTTGACCCCCTATTTCAATTTCAACATCTTCAACTAAATAATCTCCATTTAAACCAGATATCATATCTTGGTCTGCTTTAACATATATTTGCGACAATAAATCTCCATTTCTAGAGATAATGACGGACCCCGCTGTAACATATGTGTCCGATACAGTTGAAGAACCATTGATAGTTTGTGGAATGCATTCCATAGAGAAATTGGTGTGTCTACGATAAACGATTTTAAAAAATGTAATTTGTGGATTACCGGTTAAATATATATCTTGGGCACCATACGCAACCAATTGTAATAAACCTCCTCCCATAATTATAATATTAATAACATATAAATAATAACCATCAATTATACGAAAATTATCGAAAAATAAATTCTTAACAAATACAAGAAGTACAAGAAGTACAAGATGGATATATCAAACACGTCATTTACTACCGCGATTGGTAATAGTAGCAATAGTAGCAATAGTAGCAATAGTAGTGAAAGCATTGGTGGGATTATTAATGAGACATTAGAAGAATATAATCATTTCGATGTTCGTGATTATATGGATTATGAAAAAATAAGAGGATTATTAATCAATAACCCTACAGAAATGTCATTATTAGAAGTGACATGTATTTTGATTAATAATCAGATGAATGAAAAAAAAAGATAATTTATAAATAGAAATGAAATCGTTAATTAGATGTAGTCTTTGAATATTAGCTGTGTTTCCTCATCTGATTTTTCAAGGTCAAGGACTTGTTTTACTGGATTCATGATTTGATTTGAAATATAAAACTTATAATCAATCCCAATCTTATTTTCATCCATAAAATCAGGATGTTCAATTCGATCTCCCTGAAGAACCTTTTTATCTCTTGGTTTTCCTTTTCTTGCACCACTTTTATAAAGATTATTAAAATCATAAAGCATATCTTTCGGTAATACACGATACATAAATGGGATACGATCATTTGGTTTTGGTTTATTACCTGGGTTTCGTTCTGCCATACGATCTGCGAGAACTTTATGTGCGATACCTTCTGGATTTTTGTAATAGCCACTTAATGATTTTGTGATAATAAACATCGATTTATCAATTTTTTCATCCATAATTTCTTTGAGTGTATTCCTTAACCAATGAATTGCTTTATCAACACTTTTTTGATGCATAATAATTTCAATTACATTCCCAAATACATATTTAACAATCGCCGCATTATCCCTTCGTTTCATAACAATGCCCATGGATGTTCTTTCTTTAAGATTTTCAGCAGAAAGTTCATATTTGTCTCCTGTATATCTTTTCTTTGAAATCAGAATAAATGGAAAGAATGTTTTTTCATATTCTAGATCTTGGGGTTTGTGGAGCATATTATCTGTGATCCATTTACCAGCTTTTACGCCACAATCGATACAATATTGAAGGGCTTCTTTGCCTTCGAGTAAAACCCCTGTATCTTTATGTTTTCTAGAGAATTTTACAAAAACTGAATCTGTATCACCATAGACAATTTCAGGAGGATGGTAGCCTTTTTCTTTCGCCCACTGTGTAACACCATTACTTGCATCATCAATCCTTTCTCTTCCAATCGAGGTGGTGCACGCGGCAATCTTTTTAAAACAGATACTGCTTGTTTTTGCACCCATTTGACCATAGACAGAATTTGCACTCACTTTATAAGCAAGCTGTAGACCATCAAGGACTTTTTTCTTATCTTCATTATCCGTTTGTTTGATTCTTGTCCTTGTTTCTTTTCTTTGGTCCAAGAGTGTTTGAAGGATCGTGGGGATGATCCCTTTTTTACTTCCTTGAATATGTTTTGCAAAATAGCAGGTTGTTTGAGTCTCTTCTTTTATTTTGTTTAATGTTTTACCTTTCATTTGATAACTATAATCGTCGTATGAAATAATATGATGGGGTATATTTTGGACCCATTCATATTTTTCGGGATTGTTATCAATATCTTCTTGTGTACACATGAAAGTTTCATGTGATAGATTTTTTTCAATGATTGAACTCGGATAAAGTGATGCATAATCTAGTACCGAAACGGGATCATCTAAATAAATTCCTGGAGTTGGGTCAAGGACAATCGCACCTTCAAATCCATCATTAATACTATTGGTGTCAAAATTTTTAAGTGTCGGTATCCGTGTATTTAGTTTAGCGCATTCTTTGACAACCAGCGATGTAATTTTGATACCCTGTCCTCTCAAGAAAATATATGAAAGAGGGACACTTGATACATTTGCCATACCCATATTATTGGGGACAATATCTAATAGTTGGAGTAGATGGATACATAATTCACAATCCATAATACAATATTTTGCAATTTTAGCACGTCCACTTGACCCACCGTTTTTATGAAAATCAAAAATTTGTTGAGGGGATACATCATCCTTTGCTAAACACCATTCATAATATATAAGATCTTTAAGATATTTTTTAAGATTAAATAATCCTTTGATTAATATCTTTTTAAACTTATTATCACCTAAAAACATAATTTTAAATTTTTTGTTGTTCCCATACTTAACTGTCCCATATTTAGTATGAAGATTGATAGTAATATAATCCCCGACTTTAAGATTGCCTAAATTGGTAGTCTTTAGAATCGTACGGTTATCCGACATTACGAATTTTTTTATAATTTTTCCTTTCATAAAATGAGCGGAAACATTATCAAGTTTATAGGAATCAAGTGAATGTCCTTTTTGAATTTCTTTTTGGATATCAAAGATAACTCTCCCATCCATTGAAATATAATTTAAAATATTATCTCCTAATCCCGATGAAGAGAGTTCTTTTTTAACAACTTGACAACGTTTATCCCAATGGTTATTATAATATTTCATCGTTGTTTTTGGAGATGATAATGATGTTTTTGTAAAGTCAACAATACGATCTGAATCTTTATTTCTCATCAATCTCCCAATACGATAAAAGTCATTTTTTGGACATTTGTAATCATGATATCTGCCACATTTTTCATTACATGGGAAAAGATAATCTACACGTTTATTGATATAATCAAAATCAAAACCAAAGATATTATAACCCGTAATAAGATCTGGATTATGATAGAGTATTAAATCTTTCCATTTCAAAAGAAGCTCTTTTTCTGTTTTACATGGATACACATTTGCATTTGGGATATCATCGCAAATTTTTTCATCTGGTTTATCTTCATTACCAATAACGACAATCGTTCTATCATGGCATTCTTTATTACCATATTTGTGAAATACTGTGCCTATTTGAATGATTGGATCTCCTTTAATAATAATATTCACCCCTTTCTCATTTTTAAGATTATTAAGTTGTTTTGTTAATTCATTAATTGCTTTTTCTCTTGATTTACTATTACTTTTTGAGCTATCAAACATTTCAAAGAAAGATTCATTAAGAGATATTTCAAATGATTTTAGAGAATATTCTGTATAGATGCCATTTGCTGTATAGATTGATTGAATATCTTCTGAACCTCCATTAAAACATTCTTTGACCCACTTAATAACGTGTTTTTTCTTAAAATCATATGAAACAAGGTTAAGACTATGTCTAAAATAAGATTCATGAATATCAATCGCTGATTTCTTAAAATCTTTTTTGGGATTTGGAAAATCTCCATGAGATGAATCACATTCAATATCAAAAGAGGCTGTTATAAATCCAGCAGTACTGTCTGATTTATATGCTTCTATGCATCTTATTGGTAGATTATTGATTTCAATATCAACATTGAAGGATTGTTGATCTTCAGCTTGTATAAAACTTGTATTCATTTCAATTTTGACCCATCCACATGGATCAATATTTTTACTATGTAGAAACCTTAACATCGGATGCACTTTTGATTCATAAAGGTTTGCTACACAATCGCAATTATGTTCTTGTTGAAACCAATCTTTTATTTTAGAATCACACGATTTTATAATTGGGTCTCCATCTTTTGTTTTCCCCAGAATAATTTTACTGCTATTGATGATTTTAATATTTTCTTTATAAAAGTTTTGAATCGCATTGATGCATTTTCTCATATCTCCGTAGCTTTCGAACGATAATTTTGCAAAACGGAATGTTTTTGTTTTTTCACAGTGATCATCGTAATTAAAACCATAAAAATTATAAGACTGTTTCGTTTCCAATAATTCTTCAATAAAATTACCTTTCCAAGAATTTTTACTTGTACTATGCCAACCTTGAATAAAGTTTTTCACCATTTTAAGAAAAGAACGAACGATTGTATTTCCCCAGTTATCTGGGATTCTCATATAAAAGTATGGTTTGAATCCAACGACATTACAGACTATATTTTTATCATCATCCGTTTTCCCATAAAACGTTATCACGAATTCTTTATCCCAATAATTTTCACCCGAAGGAAGATCGTCGGGTAATATTTCTATGATTTGAAATATACATTTTACCATTTATATATATACTTATTAGTTGTTAGTTTAAGTAATGAAAAAAAAAATCAAATTTTAATATAGGAATATATATATATATATAATAAATACTTTATGGAAGAGTTCCTTGTATTTTTTTTAGGTATTTTCGTGTTTTTTACAGTGATTAATAAAGTCTATAAAAAGGGTGATATAATCACTGTGAAATCTTCTTTTGATCAACAAAATTATATTGTTCGTAAACTCCCAGATGCAAAAGATGCAGCAAATAAATTAGCACAAATAAACAAAAAAATATTAAAGATAATTTCTTCTGTTGACCGTTCAAAACCGGGTTCGAAAGATTTAATAAATAAGTATAACCCCCATACTTTATCCGAAACAATGCCTGGATCAAAATATACTTCTTATTCTGTTAACAAAGGAGAAAAAATATCTATCTGCATACGTAAAGTTGACGATAGTTTTATCGATGATAATACTGTTATATTTGTTGTAATACACGAGTTATCTCACATAATGACCCATGAAGTTGGTCATACACCTTTATTTTGGGATAATATGAAATATTTATTAGAAGTTGGAGAGAGAGTGGGGATATACACCCCTGTTAATTATAATAAAACACCCGAAATGTATTGTGGGATGGAGATTAATACAACTCCGTATGAATTTAATTAATAATAATTTTATTGTTTATATTTATATATTATATAATGGATGGTTTTTGTAATGTTTTTTTAAAAAAAAGATTTATAAAATGTATCTCTAAAAGCACCGATACATGTTATTTATTTACGGGTAATATCCCAATGATTAAATCAATTATAAACAAAATAAAAAAAAATGTTAAAAATGAAACTGATTATTTTGAAAAAATTTCAGATGAAGAAATTGAGACGCTTTTTGATTATCTCGGGGGTTACGAAGAATATGTTGATATCGATGAAAAAAAGAAGAATATTATTCATCTTATGTTTTTAAACAAATACAAAGGTGAAAAATTAGTATTTGTGAATCAAAGTATTAATGAAGACGATACAAATGAAATGATAATAAATAAAATAATCCATAATTGTTATAAAAAAATAATCACTTTACCCTATTTATATGCATGGTATGAAAATGACAAATCAAAAAAAATACCACTTAATTTTGAATACGATGAAAAGAATATCGAATATTTAGATTTTTATGGTAAAGTACCAAAAAAATGTATTGATACAAGCATGATTGACACGGTTGGTAATAAGATACCCAAACAATACCGAAATAAAAACTTAATTCTTTATGAAAAAGAAAACAATGTAGATCAAGTTATTTACTTTGTATCGCTCGAAGAATATTTAGAAAAGAATGATATGTTTAATGAATTAATAAAATTTACGGAAGAAGAAATTAAACAAAAGAATGAATTAAAATCATTTTTGAACGGATTGGTGTTTAAATATTGGCCCGAACTTTCTATCGCCGATATATTATTTTATAATGAGAGTTCTTCATTTGAAATAAGAAAAGCATTATATGAAAAACAAAAAACACTTTCTGAAATTAATAATAGGGGATCTTATATTATTGAATCAGAATTTTTATCAAAAAATGTAAATGAAAAGATAAAATGTGGAAATTATTCACTCACTATGATGCGTGCAACTAAATTAATGAAAATAGATAATACAGTCCATTTATCAAAAATATTTACAGATTTTAATTTAAAAAATGAAATCCCTTTCATAAAACTACTTTTAAATTCACACGACGATGCATTTTATAAAGTTTATGAAAATTCATTGATGTACGAGGGTACAGATAAATCAACTGAAAAACATGTTACAAAAAATCTTTGTAAAGATTGGTCTGATGGTTATAACATACAAACTGAATATGGATTTAATTATTTGCATTCGGGAAATATAATTATGATAAAAATATACAATATAGAAATTGATATATATGGGACATTAATTATTCATTTAAATGGTGATATTGAGATTATTGTAGAACATAATGGTAAAGAAATTAAAGAAAAAGATATATTAATAATCATCCATGATTGTAATGTTGTTATTTCAGAAATAAATCTAAAACAGTTTTATGCATTTGAACCCTTAAATACGCTTGATGGAGATTTATTTTCTAATATTCATTCTGAAACAACCATTGATTTTTTAAATAGTGGGATCATGTTTAAAAAAGAAGATTTTGAGGATAAAAATAGAAAAACCTTTCCAAATTGGAATCAATTTTTAGGTACATTCATTCAAAATTTCCCAATGTATTTCCGTGTAAAGTCATTTGAAGAAACTGAAATAGAATCTCAAATAATTGGTAGATATAATCGTGTTGATAATTATTCAAATATTTCAACGATACAATCCGCTATTTCTGCATATAAAAATATATTTGAAGACCCAGAAATTATTATACAAAAACTCGCGAAAGATTACAGTAAAGACCCAGACTATATCCGTAAAGAATATGAAACATGGGAAGAATTAATAAGTATGAAGGAGGGCATACAGAGAAAATCAACAATTATCAACGAAAGTGGTTCAGAAATCAAAATATGGATCAATCAAAAAGAAGATCTCTTAATAGAACTCCAAAATATGAAATCATTTCAAGAACAACGGCGTATATTAATATTTCTAAAAACAATGATGCATTTATATCGTTCTTATATTGTCGACCGAAAGGGTACGATTCAACGGAGATTATTTGAAAAAGTGGACGAATATATGAATAATCTATATGAAGAAGATACGATGGAGGAAAAATTAGAAATAGATACGGTGGGTGTTGCAGATGGTTATATAGACGATGAAGACGATGAAGATGATTTAGATGCTTTATTAGAAAACATCGAAGATGAAAAAGACGACCTTGATGCTTTACTAGATGATGATGACGACGATGAAATAGATTTCGATCAATTGGGTGGTATGCATGATTCGGACGGTTATTATGAAACAAAAAGTTATTTTTTAAAACGTCTCAAGGAATACGACAATGATTTATTTAAGTTTAAAAGTAAGAAAAAACAAGCTTCTGGTGTTGCTTATGGATATCCTAAATTATGTGGAGCGACAGATGATAGACAACCTATCGCAGTTACAGATGAAGAATTGGATCGCATAGATAATTCATATGATGAAGGTTCGGGGAGAGAATCTTATTCTCATGCGATATCTGTCCCACGCCGTCCCAAAAACGTTCAATATATTTGTCCAAAATATTGGGATATATCCAAGAGTTTGAGTATTCGCCCAGATGCGGTTAATAAAAAACAAATTGTCCCTACTAAAGATAAGGGGCGTACAAAAAAATCGATTTTAGAAAGGAGGGCAATCTATTGGACGGATGCAAACGAAGTTAAATACTATGTCCCAGATATTAGCGAGGATAGCAAACTTCTACATCCAAATGGATATGGATTACCGTGTTGTTTCAATGCTTCGAAAATGATTAAAGGAGATCCAGAAAAAAGAAGGAAAAAAAAAGAAGATATTATTGGAGAAGGATACATATCAAATAAAGACCCTACTAATAAAGATAAATATGCCCATTTACATCCATTTTTGATGAAATATTTTAATCAAAGCGAAAAAACATTTTCAAAGAAAAAAGATCATGGATTTTTGCGGAAAGGTGTCAATCAAAATGATAATGATTATACATTTACAACATCGCCCTTCTTACAAAGTTATTTTAAAATTTTAACAAAAGATAATATTTCGGAAGATAAATTTATCCAAATTATTCAAGAAAAACTAACAAAAAATTTAAACAAGTTTCAAAAATGTCCGATAATCCATCAAAAGTTTAGGAAAAATATCCGTAAAATAACAAATGAAGATAAAGAATTTATTGAAATCGTCCTTGAATTAAAAGAAACAAAAAAAGATTTTTCTGAAAAAACAGTATTGATGCTAAAAAACGAAATTAAAACGGGTGTTTTTAAATCAAACGAAACATGTTATCTTTATCAATTAATATTATCGTTAAAGAACTATCTTGATTATTTAAAAAGCGACGAAAATAGAAATGATACATATATATTACCGCTTTTACTTATGTTGGACGATATCAATATTGTTATTTTTGAAAATATAAATGATGAAATTAAGATCAAAATAACAGATTATGCAAATACGGATAAAATAGGATTTATCTATAAGAATGGAAATTTTTATGAACCTATATTATACCGTTATTACGACAATATTAATAAAGAAATTATAGAGACATATTTATTTACACCCGATATGTATCAAAATAATCATTATGAAATAATTATAAAAAACATACTTTCGAAAATTAAATCCTATAAACAAGAGTTTGATTTTTCGGTTTATGAAACGATTATCAAAGCAAATGATGATAGTATTCAAAAATTATTCATTGATAATTATTCAAATGTAACATATTTAATTACTAAAAAACATAATATTATACCAATAGAACCAAGACCAATACCCAAAAATAAAAACTATCCATGCATATACAGTTTTATCATACTTAGTGATATTAAAATGGGGATGAAAGTATCGTTTGGGCCAAACAAAAAAATGATGGGTAAAGTTGAGCGTCTGCCCTTTGGAAAAAATGGTAGAGAACAAATTGGAATTATTTCATCGGATGGGAAAAAATATAATCCTGTTTGTACGTCTGTTTGCTTTTTAGATGGTGATGTTTGTATGGAGTTATTACCTTCTTATAAGAAAGCAATTAAATATTTATCATTATTTGAGGATATATATAAACCCATATCCGTTATAAAATCAAATGATGGATTGATAAATACGATTATAATGTCAAATGATACATATTTGCCAATTATAGAAGAAAAAATATCAACAAGTTATGAAAAGATAAAATCAGATGCATATTTTGAAATTGAAAAAGAGTTATGTACAATAAACAATTACGATGATGAAAGAAAAATGTTTATCAATATGAAAAATTACGAAGATTATATCTTAAAGCTTGGGATACACCATATACTTTCGATGATAGAAAAAACAAGTATTTCTATAAAAGGGTATATTAAAGATGAAGAAAGTTTCTACTATCAACTTAATGAAAAAATGCATTTCACAGTTTTAAAAGAAAATGAAATAGATTATATTAAAAAATTAGATAAAGTCGATCATCTTTATAGTAAGTTTGATGAAAATTATAGTATCGACGGGGAGATAATATCCATGGATAAGAAAAATGAAATGATAGAATTAATTATTAAGATTGAGTTAGTCGATCAAATAAAGTTTGTATTGGGTGATCCAATTATGATAGAATCTCACAAGAAACTCCGAATATATGAAATATTAGAGCCCCATATCGATGATTTATTCTATATTCTAAAAGAAAAAGATTATCAAAAACACGAATTAGATCGTTTTATAACATTATGTAATGATAAAAATCAATTATGTAATTACCCGTGTAAAAAAGATTCTAAAAAATGTAAATTATACGTTAGAGAAAAAGATACAAATGATAATTTAATGGTTGAAAGAATAAAGTGGACATTTATTGAAAAATTATTGATTTTTGGGATTGAAAATAAAGAAAAGATAATTGAAGAAAGGATCAGTGTGCATGAATTAGTTAATTCAACAAACTTCCATGAAATATTTTTCACATTTTCGGAATACAAAAATGATATTTTAAATGAAATATTTACAAAAAAGAGCAAATATATTATGAAACAAAGCGAAAATAATATCATAAAGAAGAGAAATACCGTTATGAAAAAACTAGATACAATCCCCTTTTACATACAAAAGTTATTTGGGAGTGGTTCAAGCGTTGTATTTAATTTAACAAAGGAAAACAATGATTTTATAACACTTGAGAAAGCATTTTCTGAAGCAAAAATACAACTTGATGCAGAAACCTTAAAAAGAAAATTACTCGATGAAATTGAAAGTACTAAAAATATTAACATACTTGAGAAATATAAAGAAAATTATCAAAGTATTAGTGATTTAATACAGAATGTTAAAAAAACTAATTATCGTATTGAACGATATGATTTAGAATTGATACTTGAAAATCTATCTGAAAAAGAAGATATTAAAATAGGAATTATTTTTATGAGTTCAAAATACAATGCGCAGAAAAAACATAAAATTACATTTCACTCCACAAACAACCTAGATGAAGAAGATATAGAAAGTGTCCCTATAATACCATTATATCATGTTCAACATGAAAATGAGTTTGTGATAGCAAATATATTGGTTAAAATGGGAGATGAATTAAACTATCATAGTACTATTGGCGATTTATATGATATTAATAAACTGCATAAACAATGGGTTAAGTTATAAACAATGGGTTAAGTTATAAACAAAAAATGATTTTTATCTCAATATTTTTATAATTTTTATTTTAATATGGATGATATTTTAAAATATCCAACATTTAATATTTTAAAAAATTACATAGTAAATGATCCTATCTGTGATTGGTTTGAATTAAATAATCAAACCTATGAAAAAGATAAAATAACACACTATGTTACGTTTATTAAAAGAGAGGCATCAATCTACAAAAATAAGATCCTCCGTAAAATTAAAGAATTATCTCAAATAAATGTCCCTTTAAATCCAACATTCAATCAAACAAAAGAGCTAATTTATAATAATTCACAATTAATATTACAAGGTGTATTGCTTAATAAAAATAATATTTATGTATCATGTGATATTATTATAACATACGGTTTATTTAAGAAATTATTTCCAAAAATAAGCAACATACCATTGCATTTATATTGTAAAACCGATACAGATTATTTATTGATTGATCTATGTTATAATACATTTCATTTTAAAATAGATTTAAAAGAAATTCAGAATGAAAGTTATATTTTTTATAGAAAGTGTCATATTTACGCATTCTACGAAGTTTTTTATGAATTAACAGACAATAAAGCGATCCCTTTATTAATGGGAAAAGAATATTATTATAAGAATACATTATTACCAAAAAAAGAATTTATTGCGAAAGTAACGGTAGATGAAAAGATAAAAAGGATATACAAAAATAGTATTAAATGGATCACATATTTGAAAAAAAACCATAATTTACTTCATATTTTACCGAAACCAAATAGTTATGAATTATATCCTAATATGAATTACACAAATACCGAATGGGAAAATGAAAAAATGAAACTTGCAACCACGATAAAAGAAATAACTTTAGTATGGAATATTTCGTATGAAGAAAGATGTAACTGTTTGGAAAAAGGAATCGAATGTTGGGATGATCCACTACTACTCAAAGAATTAAAAGAATCAAAAAAGAAAAGCATCCAAGAAAGAATGATCCATATGAATCAACAAAACGATGTTTTAATTTACCCACGAAAAAATATTTCTCAAAGTTTGAAAAATTCTCTTCAAAAAACAAACGCCGATATTTATTTTGACATTGAAAGTTTTTTATCTTTTGACGAAAAACAAAATCTATTTACAAACGTAGTTAAACAAGAAGAACCTGTGATTGGAATTATTGGATTTATTCATAATGAAACATTTTATGATATTACCATCAATGATTTTACAAAAAAAGATGAAGAAAGAATGATAAAACAATTTTCTTCTTACTTATCTAAAATATCAGCGCGTAAAATTGTAAATATTTATCATTGGGGGAATGCAGAAAATAATTATTTCAAATATATTCATAAAGAATACCCTACTATTTATTTCCCGAAGTATAATTTAATTAATGTTTTGGATCATTTTCGTATGGAACCCATCATTGTCCAGGGAGTTTTTAAGTTTGGTTTGAAATCAATCGGGAAAGCGTTGTATAATCATAATTTGATAAAAACAACATGGGATGAAAATGATAGTGGATTAGATGTAATGATTCAATTTAAAGAATTATGTAAAACAAAAAATAAAAATATCCCATTAAAACGTTGTCTTAAAATCAAAGAGATAATAAATTATAATCAGGTTGATTGTCGTGTATTATATGAAATTGTCGAATTATTAAGAGAAAAATATTAAAAACTATTGATTATTTTCAATATTCATAATATATTCGTGTTGTTTTTTCATTTGAATATTCATTTTTTCAATAATCTGCTGTTGTGTTTTAATTATTTTTTCATATTCTTTTGAATCTTTATTTGAATAAATAGCACCACCTTTCATATTTTCAGATTTTTCAACAAATAATCTGGCTCTGTAAACTATAAAACCATCTTTATTATAATGTACCAATTGCAATTTTTCTTCTTTAGAATCTACTTTTAATGTGATGTTATTATCTCCCATTTTTACATATGTCCCCCCGTCAAAAAAATATTCATCGCCATTTTTTATCGTTATATATTTAACGCTTTGACCGATTTTTATATCATATGGACTATCAACTTCTTCACAATTTTTAATTTCACTCTTTATATAACTTAAATCTTGTGACATTTTATAGTATATTATTATTGGTTTTATTTTAAGTTATTTAAGATCAGTTAAATCCATCTACTAAACTTGAAAGATTATTTTGAAACCAACAAATTGCTTCATTAATATGTTTTTCAGATAAATAAATATCTTTTCCCGGATTCGATTGTTTATAGAGTATTAATATATCAATTAATCGTTCAAATCTTTCTTGTATCATTCTTTCTTGTTTTGACATGCTATTTTTTTCATTCAGATAATCTTCTTTTGTATACATTTTATTCTAAAATAAGGAGAACAACCCCTTAAATAAATTTGTAAAAAAAATGAAGAAGATTTAGATTGGATTTGTAGAAATATCGGTTTGTGTCTGATAATACAATTTCTATCTTTATTTATGATAAAATCATTGATTTAGGATCTATTCAGGGATTGGGTCTTCAAGAATTGGGTCTTCCGTGTTTGAAAGATTCTTATCTTCAAGGATATCTTCAAGTTCAAAATCAAGAGGGACCTCTTCTTTATTTTCTTTAAGATAGTCAATGTAATTTTTAAATTGTGTTTCAATATCTTTGTCTTCAACCCCGATATTTCTCAAAAGATTTTTAATATTTGCGTCCATTTGGTTGCGTTTCAAAGTATCAGTTTGGTATTTTCTAAATCTTTTTTGAATAACAGAATCTGACAATTCCGGAGATTCATCTTTCATCTTTTTAATAAAATTATCCTTCTTTTCTGCTTGTTCTTTTTCATATTCTTCTTTTAGTCTCGCGATTTCTTTTTCTTTTTCTTCTTGCATTTCCTTCTTTCGTTTCATTTTTGAAAGAGTATTAAAACGATTTTCGTTTCTATGTTTTTCTTTTTCTAATTGTTCTTTCATTTTCTTATCTCCTTCAAATCTTATTTTTCGGTTGAATTTATTTGCTTCGTTGATAATCTGGTCATCGCTTTTGTTTTTTTCGTTTTTCATTAGACTCTTTTTTTTATCATCTGTTTGTTTATTCATCCGAAGTGTAGAAGCTTTTTCGCGATGAGCGTCTGCTTTTTTCAGAAGATTTGTTTCTCCCGTTTTCCTCCATTTTGTTTCTGCAACACGTGCTTTCTTTTCCTCACTACGAATCTGCTTTTCGGAGAATGTATTTTTCATTTTTTTTTTGTAGTTGAATTCTTTGATATTATCCAAATATAATTTTTCAAATTTATATATAAAGAACATTTAAATGATTTTAGATGGAAAGAAAGTTGCGAATAAAATAAAAGAAGAACTTCTAAATGATATTAAAGAATTAAAACTCCTCGATATTATTCCTAAAATAGTAGTTGTACTAGTAGGTCATTTGGATGAAAGCAGGATATATATCGATATGAAAAGAAAAATGTGTGAAAAATTAGGGGTCAGTTTTCAATTAATACATTTAGATGAAACTATTTCAGAATCAATTTTTATCTCAAAAATAGAAGAGTTAAATAATGATAATTTAGTAAATGGTATTTTAATACAATTACCTATCCCCGAAACATTTAATAAAAACAAATTGCTAAATACAATCTCATGTGAAAAAGATGTTGATGGGTTTCATATTTTAAATGCGGGGAGATTATTTCAAAATAATGATATCAATATCATACCTTGCACACCTCAAGGATGTATTGATTTAATGGACGAATATAACATAGATGTTAACGGGATGAATGTTGTAATTATCGGGACAAGTAATTTAGTCGGTCTACCCTTATCAATGATATTATTACAACGTGGCGCCACAATAACGCTTTGTAATATAAATACAAAGGATGTTAAATCTCATACTGTTAATGCCGATATGATAGTAACATGTTGTGGTGTTCCAAAAATGATTAAAAAAGATTGGATTAAAGAAAATGTAATTATGATTGACATTGGTATTAATCGTATTGCAGGTGGAAAAATAGTAGGTGATATCGATTATGATGATGTTTATTCGAAATGTAATATGATTACACCTGTCCCTGGTGGTATTGGTCCTATGACTGTTATTTCATTAATTAAAAACCTGGTAAAATTAACGAAACAAAAACATGGTTAATAGAATATATGTTCTCAACTTATATTTATGACGAGTTTCCTTTGGTGAAAGTTGTTTTTGAAGAAGGACCAAAAACTATGGAAGATTTTGAAGAGTTTACAAATGGTTGGTTGGATTTATATGAAAAAAGAGAGATGTTTACATTTTTATTTGATACAACCAAAATGAAAGATCCAGCATATAAATATGCAATTAAAATGTCTCAATTTATAAGAGAATTAAAAAAAAAGGAAACGCAATATTTAGATAAAAGTGTAATTTTAATAAATAATAATAAGATTAAATATTTACTGGATGCTATCTTTGCAATCCAAAAACCAGTTGCACCTGTTTATATTTATAATATTAATAATGATGACATCATAAATGAGAATAATATTAATCATATCATAAATCATAAAGACACATTATTGATCTCTCCCTGAATTTCTTTATTATGTTTTATTTTAGCCAATTCTCTAATTTTAAAGAAAATATATAAACCATAAAAATTTTTAGAGAAAACGTCAAGTATATTATAAGATATGTTTTTTGAATTATGATCTAGAAATGCCGCAAAACCATATAAAGACCACATAACAATTAATACACCAAATAAATTTTTACCAATCTTTGATTTAATTGCATATTCTTCATAAATAATTTTAAACGATAAAAAGAAAAATAAAAACCCCAATCCAATAGACAATTCTTTATTGATAGTATTGCTTTCTCCCAAATATCCAAAGAGTAACATAAGGGCATTATATCCTACTATTTTATAGATTGTTTGTTTATTTTGCTTTAAAAAATCGTTAAACGTTAATGTTTGGGTATTTTTTGTTTCTTTGTATTCTTGATATTTTAAAAAGATGATAGTTGAAACTAACATTGTTGGTGTTGTTATGAACCAATCTGTATATCTTCTTGATGTCATTTTACTAAAATCCCTTAAACCATGGATAACCCAAATATAAAAGAAAGTTTCAACAAATTGAACAAATATTTCGATTTTTAAAATATCAATAAGTATTTTATCTTTCTCCTCAATATCGTAATAGACGCCATTGTAAGAATATAAACTTGTTATGATTTGTATGGCGAGAGAGATATAAATTGTTGAAAAAACATTTTTTTTGCTAAAAACCATCGTAGATATATAATATAAATAGATACTTTTTTATAATATTGATTTTTTATAATATTGATTTTTTATAATATTGATTTTTTATAATATTATTTAAATATAAATAGTTTGTTTTAATCACTATGGATATTGAACCATTGAAAAACATCCTTGAATGGTCAGAAAATAAAAAAGAAACATTATTGTATTATTTTACAAATGATGTTAAAAAAAAAGTAATTAACCTCGAATATGAAGAAGATAAATTATATGTGCAAGATAGAATATTTTGCATTAAACGCAATACATTAGAATGTGAACATGATGGTAATATCGTTTTTATTGATCAAGGTAAAATAGGAATAAAAATAACTGGTATAAAAACCGTGAAGATAGAACCAAATGATTATTACATTTTTGTTAAATGTAAAAAAACTATCAGTAAACAACGAGAATTCATGAAAGAATTATTAGAACAATTATAATATTATAGAAAGTACAAAGGCCTTACCGTTTTTATCCTTTCTCTGCAAAAACAGCATTGAGCGTTATCAACTCTACCGACTTCATATAAGTCTAACCCTTCATTTTTCCGCAAGTGCGTCTTAATGCATTCTTTGCAAAATGTATGTCCGCATGGTTCCGTAAAATGATCAACCGGATTTGCAAAACACACAGAACATAAATTTGTTTGATTTAAATGATTAATTTTTTTAATTAATTCTAGACTTTTTTCAAACTCTTTTCTTTTTTCAAGATATAATTTTCTTATATTTTTTATTTTTTCGTTATCCATGATTGTTTTAGTTAAAATATTCATTTGTTCAATAATATTTTTGATATTTTCATGATCTTTTTGTTCTTCGGGTATTTTTTTAATAAACTCTATCATAGATTCGGTCGTCGAAACATTCTTTTTTAATTTTTGAACTTCTTTTTGATAGTCATCATTGTATTTATTTAATTCCGTTTGTATTTTATGAAATATTTCAATATGAAATTGAATTTTATCCATCAATGTTTGTATTTCGTCGGTTGTTTCTTTTGAACCTTTGATTTCATCTAATGTCGTTTGTTCATCTTCTGTCAAATCAAACTCATCATTTCCATTCATAAGAGAGATAATTTCCCCCTTTAATTCAAGCATCCGAACGACATTTATATCTTCTTCTTTTTTATTGAATAATTGATCTATATCAGTACTATTATCCATCATATGGGTATTATCTATCGTCGCAAAGCTATTTACCCATTGTTGTGAAGACATTTATATATTATCACATCATAATAATAATTTTTAAACCTATTCTTTCAGTATATCCATTATCTTGAATTTTATTTTGGCGGATGTTGTTTTTAATTTAATTTCTTGAAGGATCGTTTGATATCTTTTTGGGATGATTTGATAGTGAATTTCAGAAATACTTTCAAATGAAACCAACATTTTGAAAAGTTCAACATCATCTTTAAAAGATAAATGATTCATAAATGGATCAAGTACTTTTTCAATGTAGTCTTCAATGATTCCTTCTTTTTCAAGATAACTTATAAAAAGAGAAAATCCGATAATATTATCAATATTCTTATTATTTTCGCATAATTTTTCGTATGCGGTTTTATCTTGTGACTTTTTTTCATCTTCATAAAAAAATTCTGTGTAATGTTTATTGCATAATTTTAAAAGTATTAATGATTTTTTAGGCGATTTAATTTCTTTTAGAACACCAACATAGTATGGTATATAAATATGATGTTTCATTGAACTTTCTGTAAGCTGTTGAATAATATAAGGGATAATGTGATCAACGTTTATTTTTTCGATAATTTGCTTTTTAAGAGTTTCATAATTTTTATTTGTGATTTTATTAATCATACTATTTATTTCTTTGATTGCACTTGTATCTTTTGTTATCACTTTTGCATATTTTTTATTTTTGTTAATATTCATACGATAATATTTTTTATTTAAATCAATATTATCTAAAAAGGATAATACGTTATTATTTTTTTTTTTGAGGTAATTTTCATATAAATGAAGGAATTCTTCTGAATCCAAATATGCTTTAATTACCTCTAATGTTGGCATATTATATATATTTAAATATTTAATCTTTATATATTATATTATATTTAGGATTATTTTTCTTCTTTAACTTGAGAATTGATATTATCGGAACCTTCTTCTTGGACCTTCGGTAAATCTTGTACCTTCGGTAAATCTTGTACCTTCGGTAAATCTTGTACCTTCGGTAAATCTTGTACTTTCGGTAAATCTTGGACTTTCGGTAAATCTTGGACTTTCGGTAAATCTTGTTGTATTCTTTGGATATTTCCTGTCTGTTCTTGTGAAAATTTTTTCATTTCACCTTGAAAATCAAACTTTTTCTTTTTACTATCTCCTTTACCATTCGAAAATTCTTGTTCAACCTGCTTTCTTTTAATTGATTCGATTGATTTACTAAAAACTTTATAGGCTTCTTGATGTGTACCGTAATCTTCATATTTGCCTGATAATCCAAAAAATTGCCATCCTTCTGTTTTTAGTTGTTCCACAACCATCGAATATGCAAAATAATTTTTATCAAGTGAGAATAGTTGTAAGAAACCATTACTTGCTGTGACCATTAATGAAATCGTCCAAGAAGACCAATACGTTACCATATCAAAATTTTTAGGCAGTTTTTTAGGGTCCATTTGTCCCATTGATAAAATAGCTGGTAAAATTATACTACCAGTTGTTACAATAAATCGGAATGCATTGTAATATTTTTTTGTGTAATCTCTTTTTTCTTCATAAAAAGAGATTTCATCTAAAAAACGAAATTTAATAATAGATTTATCATATGATTTTTCTAAATCTAATTCATCAACTATACCAGCTACATTTTTTGTAAAGTCCATTTTATAAATATTCTAGAAAATATTATCATATATTAATTACATATCAATCATTGTTTCCGCGGCATTGTTATTGTTATTGTTATTGTTATTGTTATTGTTATTGTTATTGTTGTTATTTTTCACGTTATTGTTATTTTTCTTGTTATTGTTATTTTTCTTGTTATTGTTATTTTTCTTGTTATTGTTATTTTTCACGTTATCAGCCCCTTCTAATAATGGATCATAATATGTATAGCTATTGTGTAGAGGATAATACATACACATTAAATAACCTAAAACAAAAGCAAGGGCACAATATTTTAATAATTCTTTTTGCGTTTTATTTATGTTCAATTTCATTTATAATATAGTCAATAAAAAAATTTTAATCAATTAAAATAAACTCCTTCATTGCTTCGGCTTTTGATGTGTTTTTTTTAGATTTTTTTTGCATTTCTTCTCCATTTTTAAATAAAGTAAAGTTTGATTTTTGATAAAACTTAATTCGTTTTTGACATTGTTTTTCAAAAAAAGAAAAAATATCTTGAATATCTATAATTAAAGGGTGAAAATTTCTATCAGATGCTTTTTGTCTAAAAACTCTCCCAACAGATTGTTCAACATCTGATTTAGGAGAACCAAGAATGACCGTATTTAATTTAGGGACATCCATTCCTTCACTTGCCATAGAATATGTCGCAAGTAAAATGTCTTTTTCTTGAGAATCTCGTAATTCATCTGGTTTCATACCCCCCACGTAATATCCAACTGAATATCCTTTTAACATTTTATATAAATCATCTAAATGTTTTCTACGATCACTTAATATTAATATATACCTTCCTTCTTTTTGATACTTAATAACTAACTCTTTTATCATTTCAGTCCGTGGTATGTAAGCGCAAATATTATTAATCATTTTTGGCATACAGGGATCTTTACGGAAATTGAGTTCTTCTTTATTATATTTTTCATCTTTAAAATTACATTCTATTAATTGAACTTCTGCATAATCTTCGTTTTTTTTAGTTTGTAGATAAACAATATCCCCCATAAACCATTCAAACACTTTTGATAATCCATCTTTTCTTTTTGGTGTCGCAGATAAACCTAACATAAATTTAGATGTAACTTTAGCCATTGATTTTGAGAATACTTCCGCACCCAAATGATGACATTCATCAAAAACAGCAAATCCAAAACTATCAAACGTACCTTCTTCATATTCTTTCATTGATAAACTTTGAACCATCGCTAATACAATATCTTTATCTTCAATATCAACTGTGTCTTGTTGTATTTTACCAATTCTTGCACCGGGTAAAAATTCTAATATTCGATCTCTCCATTGTGTCATTAAAAAATCTTTATGAACTACTACAATCGTTTTTTTTTGTAGCTTTGAAATTATATGTAACGCAAGGACAGTTTTTCCACCACCACATCTTATAGAAATTATACCACCACCCTTTTCATATGCATTTTTAAGATAAATTTCTTCGATTGGTTTTTGTTCTTCTCTTAAATCTCCTTTAAAATTAAGATCAATATTATCCCCTTCTTCCATCTCATCAATAGTAGGATTACCTATTTTTTTTAATCCATAAAATCTTGGAAGATATAATTTTTTAGGGCTCTCTAAAAAAACACTAAATTTCCCTGCATCACTATTTGATTGTGCTTTATTAAAATTATTAAAGGGTTTAACGGTTAATTCATCTTTTATTTCTTTAATTAATTTAGAATCATAATCTTTTTTAACGATTTTATAACCATTTTTAGATAACTTTGTGGTCATTGTTACGTGTCAATATATATATATTACTAAATACATTTTAAGTATTTAGAAAATTAAAATATAATTTATTAATCTTTTATTTTAATAGTACCATGTATATAACAATAAATATAAATATTATTGAACTAAAAAATACAGTACCACCGACGATATAATATTTATTATTATCTGTTGCTGTTTCATCTGTGGTTTCCTCTGCGGCTGTCGCGGTTGTAGCGGCTGTCGCGGTTGTAGCGGCTGTCGCGGTTGTAGCGGCTGTCGCGGTTGTAGCGGCTGTCGCGGTTGTAGCGGC
>ENA-OSJC01000255-OSJC01000255.1-marine-metagenome-genome-assembly--contig:-NODE-255-length-54846-cov-8.499370_pt1 | contig 54846 bp, 56 predicted proteins | sample MGYA00237885_ERZ534234 | MGnify/ENA primary metagenome ERZ534234 (study PRJEB26413, sample SAMN06343907) | marine metagenome | isolation source: coastal waters | place: Atlantic Ocean: West Antarctic... | reverse complement strand
TCCAGCATCGCTCCACGTACCCACCTCACATGATGTGGCAGTACCTTGAGTGTCGACGTAGTACCCAGCAGCACCACCAGCGTTATCGCAGATGAGCTTGTCAAATAATCCATCAACGTCAGAGCAGGCATTGCCCATCTGGAAGCCAGACTGGCCCCAGAGGAAGAAACTACCATTTGTGATACACCCAATCTGTCTCGTGCATTCAGTGCACGTCGCCGTCGACGATGAGAGAGTCCCTTCACTGCAAGTCGGCTGACCAGACAGCGTGTAGCCCGTATTGCACGTCAGATCACAGCTCGTGCCATGATTGATCGTCAACGAGTCCTCAGCGCAGTTCGTACCAAACTGACCATTCGTGGGCGCCGTCACTTCACTCACATCGCACGTCTGGATCGTGCATGAGCCAATACGGTCGGGATCGCCAAGCGTTCGGAATTGTCCCACGGGGTTGCCACCGCAGCAGACGATGTTCTCCGCCGCATCAGTATTGAAGGTGTATCCTGTAGCGCAAGTCCCACTGGTGCATCTAGCGTATGGATGTGATTGGTCCGGAGGCAGCGGAGGCGCAACACAGGCACTACACGTATCGAGGAATGGTTCTTCACCAACAAATGCATAACATTCCGCGGGATCGCATTTACAGAGTCTTTGACTATGGTTCATTAAATCCCCGGCGCCTCCGGCGGTGGATCTAGGGGCGGCGGCATCACATACCGATGTCTTGGCACCAATCTGGATCATCGTGCCGTCTGCGAGACTGATCGGACCCACGTCGTCTGGGACGGAATTCTGGTAGTAGCACTCCCGGACCAACTCCCCGTTGGCCAAGACCCACTTGATGTAAGGGCTCGCCGGGTTATAGGAGATGCCCACAGCAGGGTCCGTGCACTCCGAGGCGCCGGTGAACGTCTGGTGCTCGTCTGCTGCTTCATTCAGTGCTGTGTGAAGATGTGTACGGCTCGAGACAGCCCAGTCACCGTCTGTGCACGAGCGACCATGATCTTGACAGACCTCGGTACAGTTCTGATCTAGCTCGCCCAGCAACCACCCGAACGGATACGTTATGGGCATTTATATTATATATATATATAATATAATATTTAAAGGTTATATAAGAATCATCATATAAAAATGAATGATACAAAAGATTATCATGTTAATATTAAAACCGAGCAGGCAGGAGCGTTCCGTATACTTATTGAAGCTTTAAAAGAAATTCTAACAGAAGGAAATCTCATATTTGATGAAACAGGAATAAAATTAATGGCGATGGATTCAACCCATTCAATTTTAATTCATATGAAATTAGATGCAGATAACTTTGAATTTTTCCATTGTCCAAAAAAGATGCTTGTGGGTATAAATATGTTAAACTTTTTTAAATTGATAAAAACCATGGGTAATTCAGAAACGCTTACATTATTTATTGAAAAAGAAAATGAGAATAAATTAGGTATTTTGATCCATAATTCAGAAAAAAATAGTCAGACTGTTTATAAATTAAACCTACTTGATATAGAAGATGAAAATATAAAAATACCACCTGCAGAATTTGAAACAGAACTTTCTCTGCCATCTGGTGATTTTCAAAAGATTATTAGAGATATGGTAAATATAGGTGAAAATATCGAGATTAAAAGTATCGGGTCTCAATTAATCTTAAATTGTTCGGGTGATTTTGCATCTCAAGAAACAATTCTAGGAGAAACAAATAATGGATTAAAGTTTAATCAAATATCACCAAAAGAATTACCTATACAAGGAGTCTACTCGCTAAAATACCTTGTACTTTTTACTAAATGTACAGGTTTATGTAATCAGATCAACCTTTATATTAAGAATGATTATCCTCTTGTTATTAGATATGCGGTTGCTTCTTTAGGGAATATTAAATTATGTCTTGCACCAAATACAACAACTTAATCTAAAAGGTATGTTTTTTATATAATGAATTTTTAAGATCAATTAATGAATTTTCAGATTGTTTAAAAACACTTTCATAATCAAACTTTGAATTTTTAAACCATATTTTTATAATATTAAATTCTTTTTTAGGTGAAATAGAAATTCCATTTATTTCTTCATAAAAATCCTTTGTCAAAAAAACATTATTTGTAATACACTTTAAAAGAAGATCATTCCATTCTTCGATTATGTTGATGGATTGTATCTTAAAAGATAAACAACCACCATTTCTATTATCTGGATCTTCCCAGTTTGGGAAGATATCATCCTTCATACAAAAAAACATACCATTTTGATAATGATCTTGTTGAAATGTATCTTTGATATATTTATAATCGAATAAAGAAGTTATTTGATCTATTTTTTGATAAGTATCTTTACCCCATTGATTATCTTTAATTGAGTGATGCCAAATATCCCAATTATCTTGTAGTTTTTCCATGTGTTTAATATAATTCATATGTATTTTTTTTAAATAATTGTTAAAATAATAAATAATAAAATATGTTAAATAGTATATTATGATAACAAAAATGAATAAAAAAATATTTTTAATATTTATTTATACTTATCTTTTATTTTATCGTATAAAAAACGATGATTACCGTTCAATTGCTATATTATCATCTGTATTTGTAATAATATCATATTTATTCTTATATAAAAATGGTAATATATATGAAGGTATTGATAATTCAGTACAATTTACGGAAGAAGAAGAAGAAGCTAGGAGAGAAGAACAGGAAGCCGCGGAAGATGCAGATACAACCGCCGCCACGGCAGATACAACCGCCGCCACGACAGATATACCTGCCGCCGCAAATACGCCCTTTGTATCTGCTGAATATGCCCGTTTGAGAGAGGAAGCCAGAAAAAAAGACGGACCTGATGGACCGACGTTAATTACTGAAAATGATTCTCCTTCTGGTGAAGGTGCAGATGAAAAAGAACCTATTTCAGATGAAAGTATGTTTGTCGAAAAAGAAGAAGTTAAAATGACACCCACAAATAATAAGTTTAGAATGGGACCATATGATGGATTATGTATTTCATCTGATAAATTAATGGAGAATGAAATAATCGAAAATGATCGTCTTGTAACGTATTTTGGTTCGCAGGTCCCTCCTCAATATGTAACTTCTCAAGATATATTAAAAGGACCAACCGTCGATGGAACAAAAGATGCCCCACAAAAATTAACGATGTTTGCTAATAATAAAACAAGCTTGAATTGTTGTAAAGAATCCCCATATATGACATCTACTGGTTGTGTGTGTTTAACGGATAATCAACGTAGTTTTATTCGAACTCGTGGTTTTAATAAATCTGAAGGAGGAATTTAATGTCCCAACATCCGTCTATGTATACTATCGTACATTTCGGCGGTAGTTCGGTCTTTTTCTTGTAATCTCCTTAAACGAAGTTCTTCTTCTTTTTCTTCTTTGATTTTTTTGAGCGTATACATTTCTATTTCTTTTTCACTCATTTCATAAGAAATATTTTCTCTTTCATGCTGTGCCCCTTTTAAATCTTTCGCCCTACTATTAACATCAACCATTTCATCGCTAACTAAAAATGTATTTGTATATGCATCTTTATAATCTCTATATGATAATCCACCACTTTCTCCGCTAAAATCATCTACTTTCCCATTACCCAAGACCATAATTGAACTCTTATTTTTATAAGATATTTCTTCAATTGGTTCGGAATATTTTTCTATTTGCGATCCCTTTTTACGCATATATTTTTGTTTATTTTTTGCAAATTCATTATTAAAATTGTCCTTTGTTAAAGAATTATTCTGAATGATATCTTCTGTTGTTGCTTCATTTTCTTTTATCCATGCACTATAACCCTCGTCGTGTACATCTTCCACGCGATTTTCTTCATATATTTGATTAAATACATTTTTATCGAACTTTTTTGATAAATCTTTATATTCTCTGTTTTGATAATTATCTGACATTTGCTCTTGTAAAAAGTCGGAACTATTATCTCTTAATTCATTATGTTCATGTGCGTTTCTTTCATTTTTAAGTTTTATCATTAGCGCTTTATATGAAACGGTTACTTTTTGAAATGCATCTTTCGAACCACCTCTATCAGGATGTGTAACCATCGCCCTTTCAAGATAAGCTTTTTTAAGGGTGCTTTCATCATATGTCTGTCCAATACCCAATACCTGATATGGGTTTATTTTAGGTTTAGAATACAATTTTGGTTGATTTTTTTCAATTGTTTCTGATTTTATTGAACTATTTTCAGAATTTGAATTAATTGTATTTTGTGCGATATTAGCCAACCTTTGAATTTGTTCATTTTGTTCTCTAATTATTTTTTTTTGTTCTTCTATAAAAGCCTCTTTATCAATGTCCTCCCCACTTGGTGTATTTCCCATATTAATATATTATATCATAAAAAATTTTTAAATATAACATATTATATAAATGGCTGTAATATGTGGGCCTTGTTTATCAAGTGTTTTAGGACCAGCCGCTTTAGGGGCGATTGGATTATCCGCTGCTAGAAAATCAAAGAAAACGAGAAAAAAGAAAAAGAAATCTAAATCTTCTAAAAAAGGAGGATCTGGATACGAAACACAAGAAGAATATAATTTAATGAATAATTATTCTTTTAATGATGTAACTAGAGAAGAATTAGTGAAAACAGAATGCAGTGATTTCATGAAATTTGTCATCAAACATAAAAATAAAAAAGAACAAGAAGATTATGCAAATAAAAGTTTCGAACACAAAGTGAAATGTGAAAATGGTGATATAAAATCATGTGATTATTGTAAGGGTGAATATATTAAATTACTTCTTGAACAAGAAAAAGAAGATTTTAAAAATAGAACAAAAAAATCTAAAAAATCCAAAAAATCTAAAGGAGGAGCCAGAAGTAAGAGTAAGAGTAAAAGTAAGAGTAAAAGTAAGAGTAAAAGTAAGAGTAAAAGATCACCTCCACCGGTTCCTCGCGAAGCTCTTCCTCCAAATACCATGGAATATCTTTTTGATCCCACGACCACAGAAAGAAATAAACTGTTACTAGAATCTACAAAGTCTCGTATGAATAAAATAAAATCTAAAACAAAAAAGAATTCTCAAAGATTATCTAAATCCCTAAAAAGTAAGGGTAGAAAAAGAACTCCTTTAAGAAGACGATTAAGAATGCACCAGATTCCTAAACCAGGACAAACACCCGATGATAATGAAATCATAGATCTTGAAAAAAGTATGAAATTATTAGAAGAAGACCGACGTTTCAGGGATATTTTTCAAACGATAGCAACAAAATATGTAGCCAATATTCCTCTTAAACAATACCAGCGGCGGATGATGCAACATGATAAATGGATTAAGACAGGAAAGAACCCGTCCTCTGAAATGGATCGTTATGATTACGCTTTAAGGTCGTGGGATGATAATTCTAAAAGTTGGGTGACTCCGAGTTTTAAAGAACAAAAGGAATTAAAAAAACAACATTTGCTCTGGACACTGGATAATTATAATAAAGCATTAGAAGATGAACAGAAATAAATAATCTAAAGTCTTTGCCACGGTTCAACATATCCCATTTCCAAGAAATCAAAGATATCTTTTTCTTCATTAAATGTATGGTCTACCTTTTTACCTGTATCACTATGTTTGATTGAATATTCATTCATAGTATATCCTTTATCATTTACCATTTTTCTCATCATTTGATTGAACTCTCCTGAACCCGTAAAATACAAGATTGCGAAAGGATATTCTTCTGGTTTTGTGTACATAATATCAATTCTCCGCCCTAGACCTTTGCGTCCAAGTTTACAGATACCATTATATTTCTTTGTACCCATTGCTAGTTCTTCTACAAGATAACCTTGATTTACAAGTTTATTGATAAACTTTGTATATGTTTCTTTTTTATCACATTTAAGCAGAACGTCGATGTCTCCACTTTCAACGGCCCTCCTACGATAAGATCCAGCAATCGTGAGTTCTGCTTTTGGATCTGTTTTTTTAAGAAACGTCTTTAGATGTCTTTCATGACTCACTATTTCTTCGCGTGGGATCTTTTGTATCAGCTCTTCATAATATTGAAGGCCGATTTTTTGTTTTTCATTCAAATAGTCCTTTTTTTCTCTTAGATCTTCTATCGTATTAATTCCTAGTTTAACTAGTTCAGATGCACGTTTTGGTCCAACCCCGTGTACGTTTAGAAGGGTTTCTCTAGGATCAACAATATCTTTTATCTTGTCGTAAAGAGGACAAGACCCCGTCTTTATGATAAGATCTATCTTTAAAAAGATAGCATCACCCACACCTCGTACCCCCCTTACATTGGCTTCTGTAAGGTCACTATCATCTTTAAACTTTTTCAACTCAGAAATTACTTTTAGATAAGAGTTTGCTTTGAATGCTTCCCCATTTACTTTTTCATGGTCGGCTATCTTTTTCAAGATAAAGATAATCAACTTTTTTTTTTCTGTAGATTGATTTTCGGGGGCCTCCTTAATAATAATGTCTTCTCTTTTTCTTATATATCTTGCAAAACGTGGCTTACCTCCATCAGTTATACCAGAATGTGTAATACTGATAACCGTCCCAATCGGATGTGTAGTTTCATAATCATTTCTGATTGAATCGTCCATACCCGAAAGAGAAAATTCACGATTTTCATTAAGATCTATTAAATGATAAGTATCCATATTTATAAGGGAACGACAGATAAAACCTCCCAAAATGCCTTTGTACTTACCGTTTCCAAGTTTATAATCAATGATAATGGCTTCTTCATCAAAACTGGGTTTCACCTTAAGCATGTAGTTTGATCGTTTATCCTCATACATTGAGTCAGGGTCTTTAATCATTAGACCTTCCCCGCCTTTTTCAAGAATCTTTTTGTAGAGTTTGTCCATGTGTTGTTCTGATTCAATCGTCGTTTGTTGTGCCATTTTGAGAGGACATTCAATCTGAAACTCTTCAGGGAGTTTTGAAACGATTGACTCCCAGCGAGCTTTATTTTTTTTGACAATTAGACGGAGTGCAATTAATCTTTCACTAAAAGGTTTTTTCATATCAGGCAGGTCATAAACAATATATTGCACATTTTTCCATTCTTCCAGAACAGGTACTTTTTTACGGACAACACCCATCATCTGAAAGTTTTCACGTCCAACCCATAGTTCTCCATCCAGGTTTTCATCCGGCATTGCAAGTTTAAAAAGTTCATGGGCATTAAATAGTTTTTGTGCACGAGAAAGGAACAATTTTTCTTCTTCTTTACCCATCCATCTTGCACGATATCCATCATACTTTTCTGATGCTGTCCACCCGATTGGGGGATTACATTCTTGATCAGAGCGAGGTGGAGACATGCCATTATGAAACTCTTTTGCAAGCATGAATTTTACTGACATCTCTTTTTAAATTATTTTAAAATAATCTTTATATCTATTTTCAAATTTGAAAACAAATATCCTAAATATTAAAGATAGATATAAAAGAATATAAGAGAACATAATGGTGTGTTCACATTGTAATCTCCCTGGACACACTTATAGGAGATGTCCAACAATCACAGAAGATGAAAAAAACGCTAAATCTGAAGAAATCAAGAAAAAGAAAGAAGAAGCCCAACAACGAAGAAATACTCGTTTGGAAAACGAACAACGGATTCGTAATGCCCGACAAGCACGACTTGCGCAGACGAATACTAGAACGCAATATATGATATCAAATACTCAAGATTATGAAATAGCAATCTATTGGTCATTGAATAATAGTGATACACTTAAAAGGTTCTCATATTGCCCGGGACATTCATCTTATACATTTGTGTGTATTAGGGAAATTCATCGTATTATAGCGATCCCATTTCTCGAAGTGTGCGAGGAAAATGGTCCAAATGCCATGGATCAGATACAATTAAATGCTTCCAGAGAAATCCCATACAAAACTGTTTTTGATATGAAAATGAAAGATTATGATGGTACTGATATTATTATTGAGAAACCTTATTCGCCTCCAAAAACAGAAATTGAGCAATGGAAAGAGTCGGCACTTAAATCAAAATATCTTCTCGATCAAATATATAAGATGACGGGCGGTGGAAAAACAAAAGCGTTTGAAAACATTGAACCTATGCTGGATATGGTCCAAGATATTAAAATACCAACAACATGTACCGAGATGGATAAAGAGAGAGCGGGTATCCCATCGTCCCTTACAAATATTACATGACGATACTTAATATAAATAATTAACTTTTACACATATATCCTTTTATATCTTTGATATCTTCTTTAATATTTTGAATATCATTTTTAAGGATATTAACATTCCCTAATATTTCATTTATATGATGATTATTATGCCCTTCTTTTTTTTCTTGTGCTTCAACTTTAACACCGATAATATCTAGTTTTTCTGCATGTTTTCCAATTTGAAAAATAACACCACCTGTTGTCATACATGCAGCTATTATTGGTGCGATTTGTTGAAAATTAACACTCATAAAGGACGTACCTACGTTAATATAACATATATTTTAATACTTAAAAAATATAATAAAATATATTATAATTATGTTTCATTTAAAAGAATTTAATTATATGTTAATTAGTTTAATAAGTTCTGGATTAACATATCACTATTTTGATACGGTTAATAAAAATAAAATAGTTGTATTTAAAACACACATCGATCAATTATTAAAAGAAAATATAGAATTAAGAAAAGACTTAAAAGAAGAAAAGGGTATTGACGGCGATATTCAAACAATAATTTCAAAAATAGATGATTGTTTAACAAAACTTATGAAAAATATCATGGAAATAGATCTTAAAAAACTCGACCCGGATTTAAAGGATGAAATAGATAATATTTGTAAGAGAGTAATATATTATTTATCGGAACAACGACAAGAAAAAAAAAATAGTGTTGAATATGAAACGATAAAAGAAAATGTTCGTATTGAATCTTATGATAATTTAGTAGATGAATTAAAAAAGTTAAATTTATAAATGAAAATTAATACATACTTTCATTATGAATGTCTATTTTATTACCGATACCTCTTGTTGGATGTCTTTCTGAATTAAATGGACTTTTTCTTACTTCAAATGTTTTATTGTTATGGATAATCAATATTTGTATTTGCCTATATTTATCCTCTTTACATTCATCATGTTCTCCAAAAGCTCGGGACATACCTACGTCAATTCTCCATAATCTTTCATTATATGTTGAATTAAGGTATTTATTGTCCATAAATTGCGGCGTATGTGCAATAACCATACCTTTTACGGGCATCAGCAATTTGTTTTTTTCATTTATAATATTTAGTAATTCATTAAAGGTTTTTTCCGTATTTTCATCATCATCATCTTCGCCATATATCCTACACCAAAAGGGGGACATCTCATCATCATCTCTAAATATTTCATCAAAAATATCTTCTTCTATTTTATTTGATTTCTTTTGAAGCCATTTTGAGACAACATGATTTATTTCTGAAAATTTATATTTTCTAACTAGATCTCTAGATAGACCCCCGTGGACAAAGATATAACTTCCAACGACAATAATTGATTTTTTCCGAGAGGCATATGTATTTGCAATACTCCCACCTCTTTGAAATGCTTTTGTACGATGGTAATATCCAAGTGGATAACCATCTTTTGTATATTTCGTGTTTCTATCTTTTTCTGGTACAAATTCTAAAAATTCTTTTGGAGATACATAACGGAAGTCTTTATCAACATTCATTAATTCATGATTCCCTAACAACCCTAATACCCCTCCTCCTTCTTTTCTCGCCTCCTCATCTAAACGAAGGAATAAACGAATAATTTTCATGTTACTACCTTCGTCCTGTACAACATCGGAAAAGTCCTTAATACAATTTTTTTCAAGGTCGTCTGGTCTGCATCTATCAATTTGATCCCCCAATTGAATTATCCACGAAGAACCACCACACCAATGTATTTCGTCTAATTTTGTTTCATTCGATGTTTGTGGGATTACTTCGGCTAATTTAAGGGCTATAATTGTAACTCTTAAATCACCGTGGACGTCTCCAATAGCCACCAACCTTTCTACAGGAGGGTAAATACCTATCTGATCATATTTTGGATTAATTGATTTTATTTCTTCTTTAATTTTATTTTCTGAAACTCTTGTAATTTCATTTTTCTGTATGTTTTTGTGGGCGTCCACTTTTTCAATGGTTGTAATTGGTTGTGACATTCTTCTTTCTCTTGTAGGCCTTGGAATACCATTTAGTTTATTTATACCTTCTATTTTTCCAGAGGTTGATAACCTTCTATGTATCTGTACATTTTTTGTTTGTGTTTTTTTTTCACCGTATGCTTTTAGTTTTTTTTGAAGATACGTTTTAATTAATTCTAAAATATCCCCCCTTGTTTTATTTGGGATTTCTTTTTTTTCGATTATTTTATATTTTAAACAAAGATGTATTAATTCATTATTTGATAATTTATCAAAATCAATTTCATTCAATTTCATAAAATAAATGAAATTTAAAAAAATAAAAAAATAAACTTATTATAATAGAATGGAAGTTTGGTTATATTATGCTTTAATAGCGGCGGTATTTATTTCAATTCGTGATGTGATTTCTCTAGACTTTATTAAAAGATATGATTATATTCAATATATGATAATTGCAAATATAATTATCTTTATAGGGACAATTTTATACATATTTACGACAGGGACAAAAATAGAAAAACCGGTTTTTAAAGATCTTATGGTTATTTTAATACGTATATTAATCGTATATTTAATAATTGATCCCGCTGTTTATAATTCAATTAAGAATTGTGATAATCCTGGATATGCAAAATCAATCATAGGTCTTAATACATTATTTTTATTTTTCATTTTCGCAGTTATGTATAAATCAAAAATAAACAAAAAAAAGGGAGCGGGTATATTTGCTATGTTATCTGGCGCCTATTTGCTCTCCTCCCATTAATATATCCCCTTTTCGCCCTTTTCGTTCGTTTGGTCCTTTTCGTTCGTTTGGTCCTTTTCGTTCGTTTGGAGGATGACATATTCTTATTATTTCTTTTTTTAAACTTATTTAGAAGTCTTTTAAATTCTTTGTAAGCGTACTCCGGTTGAATACGTTCATTTGGAGAAATATTTATCATCATTGCAAACAAAGTAAAAAACTCTTGTACCATTTTATTTTTAGAAAGAATTTTTCGGTTAAACTCATACGAAGGTTCTTTACTATCAACATTCTTTGTATTAAATAGAAATAATAAAGGTATTAATATTCCCAAACTATAGACATCTATTTCTTGAATCATTTTTATTTCGGAAATTTTTTTATTATTTAACATCTCTCTAACGGAAAAATAATTATCAAATATATTTGTGGAGAATAATTTCATAATTTGATCTAATTGATAGAAATTCCGTCTAAAAATACCATTTTCAATATTTGATACTTCTTGATTTAATTGATGTTTATTTGCGTAGTATAATAAATAATCAAGCGAATAAAATAAGTAAATTCTACCGGTATTTAGTTCATCTAATGATCTATTTTTAAAATGTTGTTTTTTAGATGATAATTCTGACAATCCAAAATCAATATACTTAAAAACGTCATTATGCATCACAATATTATTATATTTAATATCATTATGGACCATTTTTTTTTCATTCATAACCTTTAATCCTAAAAATAATGGTTCTATTCTTTTCATCAAATCATAAAATTCATCTGAAAAGCTTTTTGTATTTGAAGTTTTATTGTAAAACACTTTTTCAAAATATTCATTCAATGTAATACCACCATAAATACCATTCATCATATAACTATTAATATCAAAATCATCTATTAAATATAATTCTTCTTCTTCTGAAAAACAATCATTTAATCCACTTGAATCATAATCTTCTAAAATATCTTTTTTCATCGGTTTACAATATTCGTCAAAAATCAAAGCCCATTTTGAATATCCTTTAATACTTTTTATTTTATCATTCATACGTTTTTCATTTTTACTTTCTTTATATGCTCCTTCTCCATAAACTATTTTAGAAATTAGTTTATTTGATATTTTACCATTCTTTTTACACGGTATATTGGGTGTAAATACACAACTACTCGATCCTGTTGCGACTAATTCTCCACCCAACATCAAATATATAATATATATAATATTATATTATGGATAGTCTACTATCATTTAAAAAAAAATTATCTTTAATAAAAAAAAAAGAAGATTTAAATAATGTTCTCTGGATGTCAACAACTGATAAAAAATTAGAAAAAAAACATTTTAATAAAATTCATATCGGTCTATTCAATGTACCTTGCGGTGGGTTTGGAGATATTATTGTAACAAAAACATTCCATGATTATCTTAAAGAATGGTATCCAAGCGCACAAATATCAATTTGTACCACGGGGCCTCAAAAATATAAAGATTTGGGATTAACAAAAACAAAAATTTATAATATGGTCCGCAAAGATGCTTCAAAATTTGATGAGGGGGAATGTAGTGGTTATCACGAACTAAAAATAGTAAATCGTTCAGTTAAGTTTGATATTATGATAGTTATTCCAATTATAAACTATGTATTTGATATCAAAAAATTTCAAAAATTAATCCCGTATGCAAATGTTTTTAATACATTTAGTGTAAGTGAGTATAATGGGGAGTTTCCACCCTATACATTCCCAATCGGGGTTGGGAGAGGACAACTTGGTTTATTATTTAATAATTTTCCAACGAAACCTCAAACAATTATAAAGAAACCATATGCTTTGGTTTATATTCAACCCTCTCCTGCGTGGGGTGTTCATTCAAATTATTGCTTTTTATCTTATTTAGAAATGATATGTAAAAACTACAGTGAAAAAAATAAACAATTTCAAATGATAATCCCTACATGGATTTTTGAGACTTTAGATGAAAATTATCAATTTATGCTTAAGACAAGGAAAATAATTAAAAAATTTTATGGAACAGTTTCAATTGTTTCACCGAACAAAGAAAAATATGTTATCGATGAAAATGAAAAACAGAAAGGAGAGTTTATATTAAGATCAGATATCTTACCTCAAAAAAGGGGTGTTTTTATTTCATTAATGAAAGATAGTGTTAAAGATATCCTTGTAACTGGCGACCAAAGCTTAACCGATATTATTTCGTGTTGCAAACGCAAACGTGTGTGGTATCAAATCGCACCATGGAAATCTGGATTAGCCGAAAACCTACATAAACATTTACCTAATAAATATTATGATTCATTTAAAACATCATGTGGAACTTTAAAATCATTGAATGTAGAAATCGATTGGAAAAATTTCATGAAATTATATGATTTTAGAGTCAATGGTAAAAAGATAATGGACGCGATACTAATTTCAAACAGTCTGTATTTGGATGAACCACTCTATAAAGAAATCGCTGAAATAATTCAAACATCTCGGTATCTGGAAACGGCTCAAAATAAAATTAATAAAATATTGAATTAATATATACTATAATTATTATGAACGATTGTAATTTATGTCGTTATATTCAAAATGAAGATAATTTAAGCCTACAAAACTGTTCGAAGTGGGTTCAATCAGATAATTTTGAACTCCCGTGTAATCCCGAAAATGGTAATCCAGGAGATGCCCCGGGACCAACGGAAAATTGTCAAAAACTAGAATGTCCCGCACACTGCCAGTACCCCTATACAAAAACCATTTATAATGATGATTCTATTTCTGAAACGCACTATGATACGATAAATGAAATAATACCTGCATATCGTTTTTTAAATCAAAATGCGGGTGAATTAGATACTTATATATCATCTGTAACAGACCGTTCAAATATTATTCCAGAGTTATTAACCTATGATAATCAAAATGTCCCAACTGATTTAAATTTAAAATGTGGTCCTCTTTTAATTCCAAGCCAAGACGGAGATACTTTTGAGTTTCCAGATGTTCCTTCAAGCGATGAAGTTCGTGATACGATTACATATAATGTTGAGTATTTAAATCGGGGGATTGATTGGTCATCTATTAAAAGAACAACAAAAGTAAATAGTGATTATGCAGATTCTATTAACGAAATTGATGGAACAATTACAATTAATGATTTCACGATTGATTTATCTGAAAATGGTATTGAACTTGAATGGTGGGATAGAGAGCCTCAATTATCAGAAGAACAATTAAAGGCACCCATACCAACAACTATTCGAGAATATCAAACATTGGAAAATATTCATCAGCTCACAGGCGGCGTGTTAACAAATGTATTCCCAGACCATACAGTTTCTTCGATGGTTATTGAAGAAGTATATGATTGGTTAATGAAAAATAACCTTGAACAGATAGACACAACTTCCAATGAGGGAGTTTCAAGAAATGAAAGATTTACAATGGCAAAGTTCTTTGGCGTTACAACAGACGAAGTTACAAACCGTGATTTTGAAATATGTATTAATCAGTTAATGATGACAGAACATGATGATGACGATCATTTAAGAAGAATTAATACTTATAATAACTTATCTGAATTAGGAGATCCAAATAATCGTAAAGATTTATTATATGTCGAAGCAAAAATACTAAAATTTTTAATCCTCGATACTAGCAAAGTAGGTGATTGCCTTGACATTGTATATCTAACTGATGAAATCTGTAATGTTGGATTAACATCAAATGCAACACAAATGATGGGACAATTTTTAAAAATGAATACAGATAATGTAGATGATGAAAAATATGATGACAATATGAGAGTAATTACAAAGAGATTATTAAAACATCTTCCAAATATGATAAAAAAGATTATTGAAATCGCAGAATATTATGAGAAACAGAAATGTAGTAACGAATTACATAAAAATACAAAATTATTAAAAGAAATATACAGTAATTTATTTCTTAAACATTCAATGAAAATAGATTTACCATCAATTGGCGTTGGTGACTTTTTTAGAGATTTCGAACAAAATATATTTACGAAGATTATACTTTTAATATTTATTGCATACATCATATCACATTTTATCAAATTATTTACCGTTAATTTAAACCTTGCTTCTTAAAATATTAATCAGATTTATATTTATAACCTTTGTCAATATAATAATTTTTTATTTTATCATTTATATCTTTATCATTTATATCTTTATCATTTATATCTTTATCATTTATATATTTAATAAAAGAGTAACATAAATCCATTGGTTGAGGTTCATTAAAAACAATGATTAATCCATCTTTTTGATATAATTTTTTTAACATACTATATTATATAGATGAAAAATTCTTTTAAATATAGTATACTTCTTTTGTTAGTATCTTTTTTAATAGCGAAATTATGTTGTGGTAGCCATAAAATAACAGAAACGTACAATAATTATCCATTCGAAGGACTCGATGAAAGCGTAAATAACCTTAGTCAACTTCAAGATGTAATATTTAAATATAATAATATAATTAGCGATCCAAGGAAAACAGGATCACTTGAATATAATACAGATACAGAGATAAATAATATTCAAGAAGAATTATTAAAAAATCAAGGAAGATTAAACTACAAAAGATTATTAGATACACAACCAATTTATGGTAATTATATGCCTTTTGAATCTCGTATATTATCAAACAATTTTAAAGTAGATGAAAAACCATCCCTTATAAAAGGTGAAAAAATAATCACAGATCCATCTAAAAAAGTAGATTCTTTACCAGCACAATATTTGGATCCCCAAGTACAGGGTGGTATTGGGTCAACTGATAAAGTTAAAATAAGGAATAATGCAGGTGTAGATTATCATCCCCCCAACGCATGTATTGGTGAATGGTCGGATTGGAATAGCGATAATTGTGGTTCTGAAAATAACCGTTGTGGTATTATGTTTAAAAAACATACGATTTATGATAGAGAAAAAAATGATGAAAATGGACCGGGAGAACCTTGTGAATATAAAGATGGAATCATCAAATACAAGTATTGTTATGGACAAAATGCGGATGATTATGAATCAAATATGGAACGTTGTGGTATTCAAACCAATCTATGCCCATGCAAGTTAAATGACAAAGATTCGTTTGTTTTAAATGGTGAAAATGTATATGATTTAGAAGATGAAAACTGTTTATTTGAACTTGAGAAAAATTGTATATGTCCAAAAGGATATACTCATCTTAATATGAATGATATTTGTATATTAACTCCGGGGGTTGATTGTAGTGGGGAAGAAGAAGGATGCATTTATACACCTGGGTCCGACGTTATTGAAGAAAAATGCGAAATACCTTCTTTCTTAAGTCAAAAACAAGAAACTGATTTTTTTGAAAAATATAGTTCGGTCAATGGTAAATGTAAAAAGAAAGAATGTGATTGTCCTAATGGAATTAAAATTGATGATTCAGAGTGTTTGATCGATGGATTAGAACTGTGTAACATTGAAGAAAAATGTAGTGTCGGATATTATATGGGTGGTAATCCACCTGTATGCAAAAAACAATCGGAAGGGGAGGATGTTTACAAAGAATGTAGTTGTTTATATGGGAGTCCACGGATTGAAGAAAATACAAATACACGTTGTAATCCAGAAAACGTTGATTTTGTTAATTCCGAAAAAATACTACAATTCTGTAATAATACCTCATGTGAATCTGGATATAAAATATCACAGGGTGTAAATGCAACTGCTTTATGTAATGAATATTATTCTTATGAAAAGTATGAAAGTATTAATTGTTGTTTACCCGAGTATGATACATGTCTTTTAGAAGAAACTGAATTAATCGAAAAAAAAATACGTAGAAAAGATAAAAACGATAATTTTACGATATTAAATGAGATGCTTTTGGGTGAATTGAAAACAAATTATGAAAATGTAAGTGGAGAAACGATTTCAAGTGATGTTTTACTTAATGAAGTAAATCCAAAGGCTTTTTTAATTGAAAAAATATTATTGATTGATTCGGGAGATGATGATGGGGGTGAAAGTTGTAGTGGAGACATTGATATTGGAGAATGTTATTCTGTGTTTCAATGTTCCCCCGGACATGGATTTCTCCCATCATCAGAATATTCTGATGAAAATGAACTCCGTATTGTAGGTTGTGAAAAACGAGGGGTATTAGGACTCCAAAATATTTGCCAACCATTAAAAAATTGTTTGGCAGCAAATGTAGAAACCCTTACGTTTGAAGATGGGGTTTTTAAAGCAGATGGAGAAGAATGTTTATTCCCAAGTAATTCGGAGGATAAATTTCAAAAAGCAATTATTAAAAATGGTCTTTCAGGTCAAATACAGGGGGATACACCGTATGATGCAGATTCATGTGCAGGTCCACAAATGAACGAATGTGGTGGCACGTGTTTTATTAAGCAAATACAGACACACTATCCAATGTGGAACGGTACATGTGTACCTGTTTCATGCCCTATAAGTGATACGATTAAAGAAACATACAATATTTCTTATGATAATTGTTCATCTGGTTCAAGAAATTGTGGGTTGACAGATGTATCGTGTAAAAAAGATGAATATGAAGTATCAAATACAAGAAAAATGCTATATTGTCCATCTCCACAAAAAGTTAATTCATCTTATTTAACAAATGAATATGAGATAATTAATATAGGGTGTTCTGAAAATCCCCCCGATGTCCCTGACATTAAATCTCTGCGAGATAAAATGATGGAAGAACATGGTAAGTTAATTAATAGGGGTGAAACCGATGATATATTAAATCGCAGAGAGTCTCCAAATGCAAATGGACTAACTCAAAGGGTTAATTTTACGGGAAGTACCTCTGAAAGACAACTTGAACTCGAAGTTGGTTTAGAAGAAAGAAGAATTCAAGCCGAAGAAGAAGAAGAAGAAAGAGTATCTGGTCTTGCATCGTTTGGAGATTCTGCAGACCGTTAGACATCTTCTACACACAAATAAATCCATTACTTAAAAAATTGAATATAGTATTATATGTAATCTAAACATGAAACATCTTCAAAATCAAAATATTGATAAACAAGACTTCGCCGTATTTTTAAGAGATTTATCTCTTTCTCTAAATACCAATCTAAAACACATGATAGAAGATTCAATCCATACAAACAAAAAAAACGAAAATAAAAAAAAAAGTTATCATAAGGGAAAAAAAGTGGTTAAAAAGAAAGATATTATTATACAAAGACAAAACGAGATAAGAGAAAAACAAAATTATGAAGATGACACATTAAAAATTCCGTTTATGTTTAAAAAATTGGACCGTAAGTGCCCCTTTAGTGATTACAACAATCTAAAAACCGAAAAGGGTAAAAATGATTATAAAATTCAACTGCTAGAATATTTTTGGGAAGATAAGAAAAACACCATACATTTTATTTTTAGTTTATATTTTTCTTTAAAAGATAAAGTAACTCATGAAATTCTTGAAAAAGTTAAATCTCTTCTAGAAAGTTATGATTATAAATTATTTATGATGAAAGAAATGGGTGATATGTTACCCCCACTTGATATTTGGAATCGTGGGGAAAAGAAATTAGAAGATTGGCAAATACAAACAATCGGCTATGTCAATAAAGGGGAAAGTGTAATTGTGAAGGCACCAACTTCTTCGGGGAAATCTTTTATTGCGATGTCCGCTGGTATTTTTCACAAGAAAATTTTGTATGTTTGTCCTGCAAAGCCTGTTGTTTACCAAGTTGGCGCCCATTTTAATCAAATGGGACTTAAGGTTCATTTTTTGGTTGATAATCAATGTAATTATTCATATGATTCTAAAACAAATATATTTATAGGGACACCCCAAGAAATTGAAAATAATTTTATGAATATAGGTGTTGATTTTGATTATGCTGTTTTTGATGAAATACATAATCTAAATAAAACCGATGATGGAGATATCTATGAAAATATCTTAAAGATGGTAAAATGTGATTTTTTAGCTCTTTCAGCTACAATTAAGAATATCGAAACATTGAGAGATTATTTATCAACAATCAAAAAAGGTAAAAAAATACACTATATTGAATATAATCGTCGTTTTATTAATCAACAAAGATGGATATGGTCAAATAATAAGTATCATAAACTGCACCCATTTTCTGCCTATCAGAATATAGATGATTTAACACTTGAAAATTCACTCCCTTTTACACCAAATGATTGCGCGGTTTTATGGGAACGTATGGATGACATTTTTGAAGATATTTATGAAGATATTGATGAATGTTCTCCCGATGAATATTTTAAAGAAGAAAAAATGTTAACATTGGACGATTGTCGTGAATATGAATTATTTTTAAAAAATAAATGTATTGAATTATCAAAACTATATCCCAAAGAAATAAATGAATTATTGTCTAGTTTTAAATCAAATAAAATAGAAAACAAGAATGATATTATTGAGTTTATAAAATCAACAAAAAAGAAAGATATGTTCCCAATGATTATGTTTCACACAAATGAAAACGATTGCAAAAGTATTTTCAACACGATTTATTCCAAATTAGATCAAGAAGAATTAAATGAATATCCTTATCATTATGATATTTTGGAAAAAAAGCAAGAATTATATGAAAAATATATTAACAACAGAGAAATCTATAAATCAAATATAAAAGTTTCTCATTCGACAAATCCAGAATATTTTATTAGAGATAAAATGAGTAGCTATGATAGTAAAGAGAAAGATAAATATACACAAGAAATAACCGAGTACTATCAAACAAAGCTACACGAAATAAAAAAATCTTCAGTAGAAGAGGAAACAAAAACAAAACGAGAAAAAAATTTGCTCAAAGAAATGAATCATTTTATTACAAGTCCCGATTTTTGCTATCAAGATGTTTTTCAGAAACATAAAGATTTTATTTTTACAAAATCAAATAAACCGATGGACGCAGATACAATCCGAAATGTACGCAGAGAGATTAAAAAGACTCTCGGTATTAAGATTCCATATGAAAATCCATTATTTCAAATGTTGAAACGTGGCATTGGTTTATATATCGATAATATGCCCGATGAATATAATTGGATTTTGCAAAAGCTTCTTTCTAAAAAAGAAATAGGGATCGTTATTTCTGATAAAACATTGTGTTTGGGAATCGATTTACCAGTTCGTGCTTCTTGTTTCCTGGGGATTAATAATCCGAGGTTTTCAAGAGATGAATATTTACAAATGTCTGGGAGGGCGGGTCGCAGAGGTAAAGATACACAGGGGAATATTATTTTTTATGGTGATATAGATTATCTTCATTTGATGAAAGGAGAACTCCCCGAAATTACTGGAAATAATCACGAAATAACAAGTCTATATAAATCATTTAGTGCAAACATAAATGTTTTTGATAATATGATAAATAATCAAAGAGAATATATTGATATTAATATTGATTATTTGAATGATAAAAATCAAAAGCTTATCTGGAGCCTACGAAGGAATCCCGAACTGTGTGAATTTATGAAAGATATTAAATCAATCGAGAAAAAACTATATAAAACAAATAAACATGAAAGGGAATATTATATAATCAACCTTTTAAAACCAATTGTATCGCATGATTGTGATATACTATCCATCTACAAATGTAAAAAATTGTATTCATATAACCAGGTAAATGAATGTAAAAAAATGATGAATATCATGATGTGCGTCCATAATAATATAAATTACCAGCAATATATGATAACTATGGATTTAATAAAAGGAATTTTTAGTAATTTTAATCGTATGGTCTATAATTATATCCTTTAAAGTTTTTTATTTAAATGTGTTGTTAACATACAATCTTTGCAAAGTATTTTATTTTCTGATATTAAACCTGTACAATCGTAACAATAACTGGCACGATGCACAGAACCGTCCTGTAGATTTATCTTGCATGCATCCCCATCGCATTTCCCAGCAATTTTACAATGGAAAAATTGACAACAAAGATTACAATGTATTTTTAGATCATTTGAACCAAGTTCAAAGAATTCTTGACATCCACCACACTTAATTTGTTCATCGGCTGTAAATTCTTGTTCTTTTTCTTTTTGTTCTTTTTTTACTCTGTAGTCCCTTTGATTTTCTGGATAAACAGCATTTTTCTTGCGATAGCTTTTAATTCTGCGATTTCCTTGTCTTTGACAACACTTCATATTGTTAGGTTTATTTAGAAACAAAATATTTTTATCAAATTTAAACCAAATAAAATATTGATTATATTATAAGAATGACCGGACATGTGCAAACCGTGGGATCAAGAAGACAAGTTTTTAATGGGACCGCAAAAAGGACATCTGGTAATTTAACAAAAGATAAATTATTTCAAGATAAATATGGAAATATTAAGTCGCGGAGAGCAAGCAATAAGGCTAAAAAAAATAAAAATCTAAAAAAAGCGGGATATACGACTATTAAAGGTCAATTTGGTGCTGTTAAGATTTCAGATATCAAAAAGAAATCAGGAACAAAGAAAAAAAGAAAATCTTCGAAAAAGAAGAAATCATCAAAGAAACGTGGGGGAAACCACTGTGGTTCTCATCCTAGAAGAAAGCGTTAAATTATAAGATAATACATTTAAAGTTTTTTTATAAAGGTATCAATAGATAACACAACACAAGTATGATTACATTTGTAATTACGAAAGATGATATTACAAATCGTTTTGAATGTTCAATGGACGATAGTATTTTGTCTTTAAAAAAAATGATTATTGAAAGATTTAATTTAAAAGCAACGTATGTTGACATTGAATTCATTCTAGAAAAGCCTATAAGAAGTATGGGTAAGTTTAATTTAGAATCTGGGATCATTCCTCGTTCATTAGACGCCTATAAATTCAACCGTTACGGATTGGATGGACACGAAATCAATGCAACTTTCCAAGAAGTAAATGACTATGAACCAAAAAAATACGAACGTAGTTTTAAGCATATCAATCTTTCTCAAAAATACAAACAACCTAATCATGAAGAAAGTGCTGTAGAACCACAGACGTTCAATATTTCTTCTGAATCGGATTTCCCACCTTTGGGTTAGTGGATTACCTCTTAATTATAAGAAGTACTATACTTTTCAACATATTCAAATACTTTTTTTTCTTTCATGGTGACTATATCGTCTACTGTTTTGAAATATATATTTTTTTCAGATAAACCTTCACATTTTTCAAGATATTGCAATGTTTGAAAAATAATAAATAATTCTTCTTCTTTCCAAAAGTTTTTAAGTTCATTTAATAAAGGAGATTCTTTCTCTTGTATTTTATTTTCGAATTGTTTGTGATTAATCCGTGTTTCAAACATCGTGCAATAATGCGTCAATGTATGATGGATAATACTACCCTTTTCGTAGCTATTTAGTAATTTTGTAATACCTTTATAACATTCTTTATAAAAATATTGATAAATACTATCTTCGCCATCATTGAGATACCATTCAAACGCCTTTAAGAATGGATTATATAAGTTATGTAGATCGTCTCTTGTATCACCATTATAAGTACGCACCACACCTTGATAAAATGATTGTTCATCATATTGGATTGAGTTATTTAAAAATGATATTTTAATACCATCTTCTTTATAATTGAGCAAAATCATACGAAATACACAACACAAAGGTTCTAATAATAAATTTTTATCTTTTGATGGTGCGATTAATCCGGTTTGAAATATATGGAACATTTTGGAATAATCAGAGTTAAACATATTATATTATTTATTTTTAAATTAATAAATTTGATTTTCGGTTTAAAAATATAAAGTAAATATATATATAATATAAAATGATTATCCCCCCTCGTTGTTTTACATGTGGTACGGTTATTGGTGATAAGTGGACCCCTTTCATTGAATCAGTAATAGAAGAAAAACAAAAATCAAGTGGAACCGTTGAAACCGAACTTGATATCGATTACATCAATACAAATGAAGAAGGTCGTATTAAAAAATCAATCGAAGGAAAAGTTCTTGATAAGTTAAATATGCATAAATATTGTTGTCGTCGTATGTTTCTTGGGAACGTGCATTTGATTACCCGTATTTAAAATATTATTAAATCTTATAAATGGCCTTAATAGGAGAAACAGATTCTCGTCCAGGGTTGATAGGATACGAAGAAACAAATAAACCATTATATTCAGAAATTGAAACAGAACAAACAAGAAGAATATTACAAGAATATGAACAAAAAGAACCTGATACTATTTTAGATTTGACCCTCAATGAAATCATAGAAAATACGGTCGAAATGGTCGGTAATTTTTCAAATGACTATATATTAAAAGTACACGAAGTTAATTTAGAATCAAAACTTTATGGAGAAGAAGAAGAATCTAGTTTAGATAATATAAAAAAATATTTGGTTGCATTTATGTTATATCTTGGTGATAAAAACAATTTATTATATTTCGGAATCATTTTAGTTATCTTATCTATAATAATATATTTCTTTAATATATCTAGTAAATGATTAATTTTCCAGAAATTGATCTAAAAAATACGGATATAAGGGTATTAATATTTATTTTATCTTTGTTTTTGTTTTTTTTTAATCGTTTCGAACTAAAAACACTTGTAAGTATAATAGTCGTCTTTTTAATTATCAATTATTATTCTGAAACAAAGAAAATCCTCAAAGAAAAGATGTTATTAAAAAATAAAAATATTTTGCTAAATTACAATAATAAAATAGAAAATCTTTTAAAAGAAATAAAAAAATATAAAAAGAAAAGTCCTCATAACTTTAAAGAAGGGATGTATTATTGGTTACAATTTATGAAAAATTTAGATTTATTAGAAGACGACACACTATATCATTATAACCAGTATTTTGAGAATGCAGCGATGTATCTTGAAAAATCTACAAATTCTTTTCAAGCATTGGGCGTCGAAGCGGATGAAAGGAAATATATTGATGCGATAAAATATAACGATTTTACAAATTCTAAAGATCTTTTAGAAATCACAGCCGTGGTACAAAAGCTCTATCAAGAGTCACATTCAATCCTTTATAATTTATCATTGCGATTAAATAAAAAATGGAGAGAAAACCCCCATGCTCTAAATAAAGAAATTATTTATAATCATCCACATCCAAGAGACAATAACAGTTCTTATAATTATGATTATTATCAGTAATATGTTTAATTTTACATTTTATTTTTTTAGATACAATATATATGGAAGAGAGTGTTTTTAATCTTGAACCGCACCAAATTACAATTACAGATAAAAGTGAAAAAATAAATTATCTATTTTTAGATTCTATTTTTAATATCGATGTTTCAAACTATTATAGTCTTCTAAATTCGTCGGATACTTTTAAATTGAAAAATATTTATAATTATTTATTTTTAAGATCAATTAAATTAAATTATATTTTTTATGATTTTAAAAGAATGGAAAAAAATAAAAATGTTAAAACACATTTTATGTTAAACGAATATTTATCAAATTACATTAAGAATGATAGAATTTATGCAATCTTTGTAATTAATTCATTAAAACATTACTATTTACCATGATTATTTACCATGATTATTTAATAATAAGATTCATTGATGTTGTAATATTTTTCTTATCTGATAGTTTTGGGTTTTTCCTTGATAACTTCAAATATTCTTTATTTGTAGAATTACGAGATTCATATTTATTAATATAATGATTAATAGGTAATATGGGTGGTATTTTGATATCATAATTCAAAACTTTCTTTGTTCTATACTCTTCAATTGTAAGTGGTCCCCCGAAAGATTCCAATAAAATACGATTTGGTGCCATCGCGATTTTTTCTTTCGTATCGAACACTATATTTGAATATAGATTAATTAATGAAAATATTTCTAAAAAATTATATTCTTTAAGGTTATCGTGTGCGTAACGGCACCCACATTCTAATGAACAAAAATCACCATATACATAAAATATACCGTTTAAATATTTCATAGGAATCCCATTAATATTATTATGAAAAGGATGACAGCAATTCCAACATAATGAACTTTTATTTTTATTCATTGATATTTTTTCATTTAGAAGTTCTTCTGCATCATATGATTGAATATTATAATCATCTACAAACGCTTTTTTAAGTTTGATAATTAAATTTTCTTGAATATCTGGTACTTCTTTTTTTTCTTCGTTTGTTTTTTGAACAACTTTCGGTTTTCTACCCCGTTTTTTCAATACTTTCTTTTCTTTCTTTTCTGTCTTTTCTTTCTTTTCTTTCTTTTCTGTCTTTTCTGTCTTTTCTTTCTTTTCTTTCTTTTCTGACATGATTGATAATATCACAATATATATAATCTTTAAATTATTATATTTTCAGATGAGAGTAGATATTTATAAACGACCATCCAAAAAACAGAAACACCAACACAAAGATAAATGGTTGTTTGAATAAATGTGTTATTCATAAATGAAACGGATGGATTATTAATTGTAAAAAGCGTTTGAGCTATGATTTGCATGGTTAATATACGTAAAATATCATAAAATAACGGTTTTATTTCTGGATAAATTATACTATATTTATTTATTGTATCAATTAAATTCATTATATATATAAAATAAAATAAAATAAAAATGTATAATTAAAACATAACATGAATGACGAATCAACATTAATCAAAGGTTTATTTTTATTAATATTAGCTATTTCTGGGAATTTTATAGCAGAAACACTTGGTTGCAAGACACAATATCTATTAACTAATAATATGTATGCCAAACATCTAATTAGTTTATTTATCTTATTTTTTTCCATCTCGATTTTCGATACCAGTTATGGTCCACCCCATATATTATTAAAAAAGACATTTATGATATATATCATATTTATAATGTATACCAAGATGGATATCACATTTACAATCATTGTATTTTCTTTATTATCTCTAGTGTATATAATTACTATCTACGAAGAATACTATGAAAAAAATGATATTGAACAAGATAAAAAACTATTATTTGAAAAATATAGAACCAACCTTTATTATTTAATAATATGTTTAATTATTGTTGGGTTTTTACTATACTTCCGTAGACAGTATGAAGACCACTCTAAAAATTGGTCAACAAGTAAATTCATTTTTGGGGCGAACAAATGTGATTCATTAAAATAAGTTTATTTCATATGTTTTTTATATTCTTATTTTATAAATATGCCAAGTTTCCAAGAATTATATATACAATCAAATATTCCGCTAATAATTATTGTAGTTTCAATTATATGTATTTGTATTATAGGCTTTCTAGAGTTTAAAAAACAATCAAACATGATTTCTAATTTATCAACTGAATTAAATGCATTAAAAAATAAAGGGGCTGTAACAAGTGAAGATAAGGGAAATAATGATGTTAAGAGAAAAAATGATAATATTCATAGCAAAGATAAAATAAAAGAAGAAAAAATGCAACATGTATCACAAACAGTTGATTTGGTTGAGAAAATGTTAAATTCTGAAGGACAAGTGAATCAAGATGGTATGCCTGACATAAAACAGATGTTTGAAGAAGGGCTCACGGAAGAACAATTTAAAAACATGGGTCAAGGAGTTGAAATGATGACAGGTGGGATCCCACCAATTATAGGTTCGGGTGGTATTGCCAGTATGATAATCGGTGGACCGATGATGGCAATGGGGGAAATGCAACAACTCGGCCTCTTTGAAGGTCAAATGGGTCAACCAAGTTTTGATGAGTTAGAAGAGATAAATTCCGAAAAAGAGATTGAAAATATTGACGAAGAGATTGAAAATTATGAAGGTCCAACAAGCGACGAAATAAATGAAGACAATAATTTTGAAGAACTAGACGAAGAAAAAAACATTAATATTACAGAAGAATCAGAATCCGAATCAGAATCAGGGACAGAGTCTGAATCGGATGGTTATTCAGAATCGTCGGACGATGGATCAATTAAAGAAATGGTAGAAGGGAAAGGTGTAGTAGAAGATGTTAAAGAGATTGATAGAAATCTATCAATCAAAGAATTAAAAGAAATATGTCAAAAAATTGGTGTATCGATATCCGGGAATAAAGAAACATTGATTAAAAGGATAAATAGTAAAAAATAAAATATAATATATAAATATAAATATAATGGCTGATTTTAAAGTTCCTGATAATTTCCATACTGATTTCCCTGCTAGAATGTCTGATGGAAGATTTATGACAAACTACAATACAAATTGTATTTTAAATACATTGAGAAAAAAAAATATGAGTGCTTGGGAGTACCGTACGCATTTAATTAATAATGCAGAAGAAATCATGAAAGAAACAAATGAAAAAAATGAAAGCATGTACGGGTGTCAAGAATGTCACCGTACGGTCCTGCCTTCTACACATGCGAAGCAGATATGCACTGATTCCGGATGTGAAATTGTCGAAGTTGATCCGAATGGGTTAGGGATTGAACAAGAGAACTAAATTATTGTTTCCATCTATTTTCACATTTTAGACATGTAATAAATTGAGTCATAGGTTCATCTGCAGAACGAGTTTGAACTTCATAATAAGATGTCTCTCTACTTCCACATTTCCTACATTTGAATAAATTTGTCATTGCTTCTGGTTTAAGTTCGTATTTGATTTTGTCTCGTTTTGATTTTGCATTAAGTAGTTCTTTCCAATTATCAGGGAAAATGTCATATACACTCAATGATCCAACATTTTCTGGTTTAATTTTATTATTTTTAACTCTTTCTAAGAAGGTTGAGTTATTAATATAACTATCTGATTTTAAGTTTGAATAGATAGAGATAACCTTTGAATTATATAATTTTTTAAAATTTATATTCGTCCACCTCCTTTGGATATTTTTTTCTTTTGAAATAGTAATTACATAGTTATAAATACTCTTTTCAATCTTCCTTGATAATTTTGGATTGTTTATAATACGGTCAAGATAAGATACAATTTTAATCCTTTCTTCATCATTTTTATTCGAATATTGATTCATAAATTACCTTTGTTTATTGTATTTAATATATATATCAAATTTTAAATAATATTATTTATGCGTTTATTTAAAATATTTATAAATAATATAGATGAAAAAAAAATTAACAAAAAGTAAAGGTGTTTCATCACATAAAAAGAAAAAACGTTCTAAAAATAATTTAAGTAGGAAAGTATCTAAAAAACGTAGTTCAAGAAAAAAACAGAGAACAATTGAGAAACAAAGGAGAATAATTGCAAATCAAAATGTAATTATTTCAAAACAAAATAAAACTTTAAAAAAACAAAGGAAAAACCGTAGCAAACGGTTGAGTGGTGGTGGTGGCGTACGATCAAAAAAGAAGAATGTTACACGCTCTCAAAAGCAAAGGGAAAGAAGAAGAAGGTTAAAAAGAGAAGCTAAACAAGAAGAACAATTAAGACAGCAAGGAGACGCTGAAGTCGCTCCTTCATTTGGTTTAGATATACCAGAGGGGATTTTCGATTTACCGGATGAACCAGAAGAACCGGAAACAGAAATAGATACAGATGAAGAATTAGAAAGAGAGTTCCAATTAACAGATCACCTATTAGATGAAACAGGGTCTGAAGAAAGCGACCCTGAAGAAAGCGACCCTGAAGGACTTACCAGAACTAGTTCAACCGTAACTCAATATTCCTCGCCAAGTTTAGATCAAGAAACAGGGGAATTTGTAGATGAAGTAGCTAGGGCTTCATCAGAGGAACAAGAACAACAGGATGAAAGAAAAAATCTAGCAAAGAAAAGATGGAAGGGAGCGATAAGTTCACATGTTGATGCGATCGGTATTGAAAAAGATAAAGAAGAACGCCGTAATAGAGCAAGGGACAGACAAAGAGAACAAGAAATAGAACGAGAGAATATAAGAAAATCAAAAGAACAAGAAGAAGAGGAAGAAGAGGAAGAAGAAGTACCAAGAACAGGGCAATATGTAGAGGAAGAAGAGGAAGAAGAGGAACCAAGAACAGGGCAATATGTAGAGGAAGAAGAGGAAGAAGAGGAAGAAGAAGTACCAAGAACAGGGCAATATGTAGTAGATGAAGAACCGAGATATTTACAGGAGGAACAATTAAAAATTAGTGATAGAGGACCTCAAGACGAAGGTTATGAAACCGATGAAACAATCGGATATGATTATAATGTCAAAGATACAGAGGAAGAAGATTTTGCCCCCGGTACATTTCCGCAACCATTTGGATTAACGTCAAGGGGTGTGTCTCAAACGGATCAAATAGCGCCATCAAATAAATTAGACGTACCGCAAAAATCAAAGATTATAAGTGAATCTAACCAACCTACACTGGGTCAAAAATCAAAATCGTTTTTTAAGAAAGTACGGTCGGTTTTAAGTGGTCCCGAATATGAGCAATTAATGAATCAAAGTTCTCTCGAACAAAGAAACTTATATATGAGTTATTTAAATGAATATTTCACCGATATGGAGGAAGGAGAAGATTTAGAAACCATCAAAGAGAAATATATGCGTTTTATAGAATCATACTACGACCAGGCCCTTAAAAATGATAAACTTCTTTTAGAAAAATTAAAAAAGGTTTAATCTTCCTCACTACAACTATCACTGTAGCTATTTGTGTCAATATCTAATTCATCTTCGCTAATATAACTCTCGTCGGTTGTAACTTCTTCCTTATCATCGACAATGAAATGTTCGTCATCTGTATCTGGGGCATCCGATAATTCTTCATCATCAGACTCATCCGAAGAAGTATTGCAATCATCAAACCCTTCACATAAAATACTAAATATTTCCCCGTATTCGGAGACGGAAAAATCAATTAATTTTTCATTTTGGTAACATACCATAAATATATCACCGAATAATAATATTTCTGAAGAATCTTCTTCTAAAAAACTTGAAATACCACTTGGTATTAATTCGTGTTTATTTTCGAAACCAGCGTCCCCGTCAAACCAACCATAACATACGTAGTTTTTACTTGAATGAATCCATTCATATAATTTTTTAAAAGAGGAGGACCCTTTTGAGATTGCTAAACTCTCTAAAATTTTAGAGATTGATTTTGTATTAATATCTAATTCGTCCATTTTACCATCAACCTTTATCCTTATGATTTTCATTTTAAAAACTTTCTTCTTATTTTAATTTTTATTTTTAACCTTAAATAAAAGTACGATTTATAATATTTATATAGTATATAGAGAATGAACGATTTTAAAAATAAAAATGCATTTGAAAAAAGGAAAGAAGAATCTAAAAAAGTCATTGATAAATATCCAGATAGAATACCTATTATTGTTCAAAAAGATAGAAATTCTGAAATACAAGATATTGATAAAACGAAGTTTCTAGTACCACGAAATATGACTATTTCTCAATTTGCATTTATTATAAGAAAAAGAATTAAACTAGAACCTTCCCAAGCCATTTTCATTACAATTAATCATCATTTGGTAGCTAGTTCCAAAACAATTTCAGAAATATACAATGATGATAAAGATGCGGATGGTTTCATTTATTTTACCTATACTGGCGAAAATACTTTCGGTTAAATATATTTAGAAACTTACTACTCTTTATTTATAATAATATGTTTAATATTTACATTTGTAATACATATTTAGGTGATAATATATATGATATAAAATGGAAAGGGGATAAGAAAGAATTAATTAAAAAATATAATCTTGTAGAGAAAGGTGTTATGAAAGAATATTGGTTAAATAATGTTTTAGTAACAAATAATCAGCAAAGATTAGATTATAAATATGTTATCGATAATAAAATAGAATATATAAAAGATAAAAACATCTTAATACAAGATTATCAAGAAGAAGAATGCGTACCCTTTCAATTTTATAACACCGATATTGAAGAAGAGTTTTTTTATTATCAAAATAGTATTGACGGGGTTGAAATAAATTTAAGGGAATATAATGAATTTTCGGTACTTTTTTTTAGAACTGAAGTACTAAATAATTTTAATAAATTAAATAATTTTTATATTTAATATAGTATATTAAATGAAAATTAACTTTACATATATTTTTTTAATAGTATTTATGATTTTCGTAATTAATCGTCAAATTGGTAGAAATAATACGGCGTATGAAATGAATACAAATATGTATGCAAACACGGAGATTGAAAAAAATAACGGGGATATTGATAAAAAACCGGTTGAATCTTTTAAAGAAAGTATTAAGAGTACATTTAAAAAATTAAATAATTTATCTCCTATAAAAGTTAAAACACTTTCAGATGATAAAGAACCGATTCGTGTTGTCCGCAATAATTATGAAGAAGTTCTCGATACAAGTAAGTTTGGTGAAAATAAAGATTTCATTTCTCCAAATCCCCAAGGCACTACAGAATATCGTTTCATTGATGAAAATATGAAAACCGCTTGGTCTAATACGAATGTATCACAACATCCGAAACATTATACTTCCGACGTTGAGGATGAAAAAACAAATATAAGTGATTTCTTCGATAAAAGTCAATTTTATCATGATAATACATCTCCTAATTCGTCTACTTCTCTACCGGAAAGATGTAGTGTTGGTCCAAATAATGAAGTTTACTGCAATTTTAATAACAAATTACAATTAATACCCCCCAAGTTAATTCAAGATTCAGAAACAAATGGTGTATTGAATAGTATAGGCTCTGGAATCTATAAGAGTGTTGAATCAACAAATATAGATACTATATCAGAAAATAACTATAGTGTTTGGGAATATGAAAATGAGAAATCAATCAATGGTGGGGTATATTATGGAAATGTGTATGGTTCAACGCCAAATAACGAAGAATATATGGAATTAAACTCGATCAAATCAAATTATTCATTTTAAATGAACACATTTTTCATTGATTGGTAAATCATAATCTCTACACCACTGAAGTGCATTTTTGATTTGATTTTTTGTGGGGGTTTTATTAATTATTTTTGAATCTTCGATTGTTTTTAATATATTTTTGATTGTATCCATTTGCTTTTCAACAAACATATTATTAAAACGATTGATATCATCAATAAAAGATGTGGGGATTTCAATGTGCATTTTTTCACAATCATTATAATATTTTTTTAATAAATCATTCATATTTTTAGGGCATTCAGTAAAACCTTTACAAATAATATACTTTTCAGAATTAGATAAACGACTCGTTAATGGTTTGTATATTTCGATTGTTTCGTAACACATATATAATAAAAATAATAATTGTATTGTTTTATAAGTAAATAAATCAAACATTTTGATAATAAAAGAACCGCCGTTTTTTTGAATATTTAGTGCTAAAAAAATTTCAGAATAAATTAATTTATACGATGATAGTTCTTGTGAATTATAATCATCCGAATAATCAAACCCTCCGTCGGCCGTTACTAAATTGCATTTTTCATCATCTACAGTATGGATAAAAGATTCCACATTTTCATAATTATATAAATTACCAGTTCCGTCTTTACCATTTATTATTTTATTTGCATGGTTATTAGAAATGTTTTGATTCCAATAAGGTATTTTACGATCATCAGAAATTAATGTCATACCATAGACTAGTTTTGTTTGAATTTTATTATATTTAGAATATTGATTTATACAATGGATAAACCCCCCAGGACCTTCTGCGATACAAGCGCAATATTGATTATTTTTTAATAAATCATCATTTTTAATCATTTCGTGAATTTTAAAATAAGAACGACTAATTGGAGAAATTTTACATATATTATTTGTCATTTTTGAGGAGGTGTAAATATATTCAAACTGGTTAATTTTTTTTTTTGCATCTTCCCATCCTCTTTGGTCGCAATTATCAATTTTACATTTAAGATCTATTAATTTTTGATTCTCTGTATAAACATATGCATTTTTTTCGTTTTTACCGATATTAAATTCTTTATCATGAACACCAATAATATATTTTTTCATAATCTATTTTATGAAGGTTTATTTTAAATACTTTATTTCTTTTTAAAGATAAAATAATTATTAAAACCGCTTAAAATGTTTAAAGGAGAAACAATATCATATCCGGATTTCATTTCGTAAGCATCACTATAATAATTTCTAAAAACTTCATCGGTAGTTTTGATTTCGGGTAAATTATCAATCACACTTGAAAATTTACCCAATCCATTTTCAAAGTATTTATTGTGAAATATATTTGTAATTGTCCCTCGCGGGGTTTCTAATTCAAACCCATTCTTTTGCATAACGTCAATAAAGAAATCAAAATTAACAAGATATTCTATAATAGGCTGTCCAATGCTATCCATATAAACTTCAATCTCATTACCAAACATATTTTCATCGTCACCCCTTTCTTTATCATATGTAAAATCTATTAGATCATATTTCTTTTTAACACTAAAAACTTCGTTTCCAAGAATATCTTTATATTCAAGAGTTTTATATTCTTCATATTGTTCCGATTCATCCGATTCATCCGATTCATCCGATTCATCAGATAAACCAGAGTTTGTTTCCCATATTTCGCGATATTTATCATTAATTCCTTTAAAATGATCAAATATAGTTTTACCATCATAACATGTCCCTATAAAGTATCCACCTGTCTTTATATTTTCATTTAGATTTGTAATGAAACCACTAAATGTATCTTTATTTTCAAAATAGTAATGCATCGAAAATTGAGAACTAATTACATCAAAACCAGAAACAGATATTCCATTATATCTTTTCTTAATTAATTCATATTCTTTTGGGATTGCTTTATTCATACCATACATAATAGATATCATTGTTTCAGTGTGAATTCTTTCTTTTTCTGTAATACCTTCAATATTTGAACATTCTCCATTACGAATATTTTTACTTGTATCTGCGCGAATAAGGACACCCTTTGTATTTTTATTAACAGAATAAAACCTCCTACATGCCTCGCTTATATTTGAAGAGATATCAATACCCATAAAGACACTACATCTAATCTTATCATTGATATATTTTTGAGAATCACCGCCTTGACCGAATGATAAATCCATAATTTTAATAGGTTTCTTAAATGTGCTGCATATCCCAGATATTAGTTTGCTTTTGATATAATTATGTAATTTACGGAGTTTGTTTGATTCGTAGAGGTTCATATCATTATCATTAACATAGTATTTACCATCCTTTTCATTTTCCCCTTCTACTGAAGATTCTATATCATAATCACCTGTAATCATATTGAATGTAACCGGGTCTAAAATTGTCGACCAAACATTATTTGCAACTGTAAAATATTGAGGGTTTTTCTTATCATTCCTTAATCTTAATGGTTCCCAATAACAACTATTATCACCATCTTTATTAAATCTCATTTCAACTAAATCCCCATCTTTAATTTCTTCTTTATCCATATTCAAACATATCATTTTACCATTATTTAATTTTATGTTTGTAGTATTGTATTTTTCTACATCTTTGCTGTGATGATTGAAAATCTTTATTCGTTCATTCTCTTCTTTCTTCTTTTTGATCGTCCCTGTTAAAATATGCATGCAATAGTCTATATTCTCATCTTCAAGAGTATCATATCCGACATATAATTCTAATTGTTTATATTCGTTCACCATTTTAATTCCATTTTCAAGTTCAAACATTGGTGAAATCTTATCTATGACTTTTGAATTTTCAACTGTTTTCTGTACTTTCACCATAAAATCGATTGTGTTTTCTTCGGGGGGTTTCCATTTAAAATTATAATCCCAAGTACCATTGATGTTTTTGGACTGCAAACCTTCAATGCTACCTTTCACAGAATATCTCACCGGTAGATAAATCAATCCATCAATGCGATATTCATAATATCCTTCCCTTTCTCGTTTCAAAATCATTTCAGATGCTTTAAAGATACCCTTAATATCTTCTGAATACTTATAATTATCAATATTTGAATCATCATCTCTTTTTGTAAGGAAACCAAATTCATAATCTTTCTTATTAAGAATAATACTTTCATTCTTTTTATTATATTTACGGAATTTTAGTCCATTAAAGAATGTATTAATTCTATTGTATCTTGATATGTCGCTACTATCTCTTGATATAAATGGATATGTATGGATTGGTTGAGGCGTTATTTTTTTCTTTAAAACTTCGTCGTAATAAATGTCGAAAACCATAAATAACTGAATTGGATTATGGTCTTTGTCTCTGGTAATATATTCTCCATCAAATATCCACCCATTCTCATAGTCATCAAAATATAGGTTCATATCAATAACATCTTTCTTTGAATTTATTAGATATCCACGATGGTCTACAATTAACATTTGGTATCTTTCTCCATCGGCTTTTTCAGTGACGGCATAATCTTTTAAAATCGTCCTTGGATTGTTGACCTTCAAATAGTCAATTGTTAAAGTAACGGGCTGTGGAGCAACAAATGTAAAATGATATGGTTTTGTAGATTGGTCTGTAAATTGTTTATATTTTCTTATGATATCGTTTTTTAATTTATAAGAAATGATATTATCTGTCTTATAAATTAACTTTGTTAAATCATTAATATGTCCTTCAAAGATACCCGATACCCTTTTTAATAAATTATCTGTAATCTTTTTCTTGTTCTCTTCATTGGGTATTCTTCCGCTGGTTGTTTGATTTTTCATAGATGTATCATCTTCATATTCATTATAAATCGTTTGTTCAAACGTTGGTATGTTATATATATATTTAATTGGGACACGTAATTCTTTATATTCTCCCATTGGTTCTATAAATTCAATTATCGCGTCAGTACCATGATTTTTATATTCAATGACATCTTTTAGAATCAGTATATTTACGCCCCTTGCATAATACTCTTCTAATGATCCCTTTAATTTAGTATCCGTATTAATCTGATCAAAATATTCATTTTTAATTTTTACATATTTCCCAATAAGCCCTTGATATTCCTTTGTAATTTCGGAGTCTTCTACAACTATATTTTCTGTATATCTTGTATCTTCAGGATTAAATTGATTTAGATCAGAATAATGAAATGGATTTATACCTGATTCATCAACTTCAGTTGGTTGATAAAGGAATGGTTCTGGTATAAATTGTTTTGGATCATTCGAACTACGAGACAACATATCACTGGACAAGGTATCAAATATTTTAATCCCTAGATTCAATGGATCATAAATATTTCCTATAACATCCATACTATGAGTGGAAATGTAAAAATTATTGAAATGATTATATAGTTCGTCTATTTCTTCAATTCCCACCTTTTTCTTCCATCCCAAATATTCTATTTCAAGTTCATACTCTTCCCGATTTTTTAAGATATTTGCATTTTTGAATGATTTTTGAAAATCATATTTCCCTTTAAACCATCGGGTTGATTTTACAACGGTCAAATCAATTTTAAATAATTTATCTTTTGTTAAAAAACTAACACGTTTTTTATACCGAAAGTGTTTTCTTTTATTTTTAAAATCATCTAAAAACTGTATCACAAAACGATGATCTTTCATCAATGGTTTTTCACTTTTAAGATTGAGCCTTACATTATAATTTTCATCCTGTAATGTCGAATATTTTTTATCTGGTATTGAACCATCTTTATAATATTGCTTTTGTAAAAATGTAACATATTCAGGATCAATATTATCCAATGAATCTTCGCGACAATATTTTTTAATTGAATCTAGACCATCAACCGTACATCTTATATTTGAAATATTATTTCTAAAATCAATCCTTATATCAAGGTTCGTTGTTTCTTCAATTGTATGATAACTTTGTTTGCATCGTTCCATGAGATCCAAAAATATATTTTTATTGATAGGATTATTCGCCTGTTTCATACCAAATATACATTCTAGTTCGACGGTTTTATTTATAATCGCAGATTCAAGGTACAATAAGAAATCATCTTTGTTATTTTCGAATAATTCCATTTAAATATATTATTGTTGTATGTTTTTTTTTAAATATCTTGAATATAATGTTTCAAATTTATTTCGTCATATAATTCTTTTTTAATTTTCTTTTTTCCATTTTTATGAAGACTAATATCTTCTTTTTTTGATATTTCTTCTAAATCTTTTAGTTTGTATTTTGAAAGACTTTCAAGAAATTGATTTTTTATGAAAATAGTATTAATATCGAGTATTAATATTTCATTTAGTTCATTTATTTCAGAAGATGATTTATTTTCATCGTAATTATCTACATAACTCCATGAATTATTTTCATAACTACATACTACCTTTGGTGTGTTATTTAATGTCGTAACATAATACTTATCTGTATCCTTATTATAAATCACAGTATTGATATTATAATGTATATTCATATAGAGTATAGATGAAATAAAATTCTTACTCTGCAAGCCTTTTTCAATTAAAGATGGTTTCCATTTTTTAATATATGAACTCTTTGTATTCTCACCATCAAATAGAGTCAAGGATGAAGCAATTTCGAGTTTCTTTCCTCTTACAAATTTTTCCTTTTCATCTCGCCCAGAAAGAATACCATAATTAAGTTCATTTTTACTAATAATAATTTCGCATATATCGTTTATTTTTTCTTTGACAACCACTGTTTTGGGGGTTTCAATATATTTAGAATCTTTAATTTTTGATGCAAATGAGTTTGTATTATTTTCAAACAGACTTTGTAGTTCCATGTTATATTTAAGTTTTATAATGAAAGACTTAAATAGTATCAAATTTATGTTAAAAAAAAAATAATTATTTTATAGATTGTAATTTTTTGTTTCTTTGATTATTTCTTGTTCTTTCTCATTAAAATCACTCATTAAAACTTTTTCTTCAAGACTTATATTTTTTTTAGTATATCCTTTCTTTTTAACTTCTCCCATAATATCACCATAGTCATTATCTACGTTTGTAGTATCTACGTTTGTAGTATCTACGTTTGTAGTATCTACGTTTGTAGTATCTACGTTTGTATCTAAATCTAGAAATTCATTCACTTCTTCTTTATAGTTTAACGTATTAATTAAATAATTATAAATATAATTTACCATTTTATCATTAATTGTATTTAAATTTAAAAAGATTCCATTCTCATTTTCTGTATATTTACATTTGTTTAATTGGATCATATCTATAATTTGATTATGATTCTTAATTTTTTGAATATTTTCATATATGTAATATCTTTTTTTTTTGATTGTATCAGAATTCATAATCTTTATAGTATCAGATTTCATAATCTTTATAGTATAAAATTATATTATTAGATATTAAAATAAACACATTTAAATTGGTCTTGCAATCACTTGAATATTCTTTGTATTAAACTTTACCCTTGCACCAACAACAATCACATCCAGTTGCTGTCCAACATTAATATCATTAAAATTAAATGATGCATTTTCATCAAAATATTCTTTTGGTACCATTACAATCAATGGAGATCCCTCAATATCATCACTCGGTTTCAACTTTATAAACCCAAGGACCCCCATTTTATTAACGTTGTTTACTGTAATATTTAGTTCATCATTTTCAGATGGAGAGACGACAGTTGCTTTATATTTTATAATATACTTAATTTCACTTTGTTTATTATTTGTAACAATATGACCGATGCTTCGTTGAATAATTCTCACACTATCTTTAATAATATACCCTTCTTCATATGATTTACCTTCGATGCTTTCTTTTAGTTTTAATTTAATGAAATTATCAATGTCGCTTGTTATTTCACTTGGATGAAGTACCAAGGTAGATGTTAAAAGCTGTTCATTAATATAACTCAATGAATTCATTGTATATAATACTTATATACATTTTGTTTAAATAAACATTCAAATTTAGTGAATCAATTATTCAAAAAATTTTAAAAAAATAATATCATAGGGTATTAAATTATTTTTTTCTTTTCTTTTCGTCTCTTGATTGTTTCTTATAATCATTTCAATCAACATATACAAAAAGTGTTTACTTTGATTGTCGATATCCGAATCATCTTCAACTAATAACTCATAATTTTTTTTGAAATATATCCGTAAAAATGCACGGACGCTATTCTTTTTTGCGATTTGACTAACAACTCTACCAGGAAGTTTATTTGGTGATTTTATGTTTTCATCAACCAACTTAAATACATGTTTCCCATCTTCTAATTTATATGGGTATCCCCATAATTTATCTGTCCGTAGGGTTTTCACCGTTGATTTTATTTTTATTAAATTTGCCCTTATTGATTCTTGAATTAAATCTCCATCATCTAATTCAGATGTATGATAAAATTCATCATTTTTAAAAATATAATAATCATAATCTTTGTATACTTCGTCTATTTCCTTTTTTGTATTTTTTTTTTCATAAAATTTATCTGTATTAAACACAAAAAAACCAATTATATTCTTCTTTTTTTCTAAAATATGATAATTCATATTGTCTTCATAAATTAAGTTATCACTAAAATAATCGAAGATAGTTTTTCTCTCACTATCCTTTATTTTATTTGTTGTAATTACTTCTCTAATAATATCTTTTAATAAAATTGTTTTTTCTTTATATGATAAATTATCATAAATATATGCTCTGTATATTTCAGAATTTAGTTTTTCAATATAATTGGAAAATTCATATTCTTGAAAAAAATCATCTTCATTAACAAGTGTTTTTATTAATTTAAGATATATTTCATCATATGTATACACCTTTTCTTTCTTCTTTTTTGTTTCAAAAAGACTATCTTCTAATGTAATATACCTACTTTGAGATTGCTCGATGCTATTTAAACGATAATATAAAGGTAATGAAATGTCCGAATTATTGTGTGGTTGGAATAAATAATATTGATTTTTATTAACAAGATAACCACTTATATTTTTTTGATTCCATAGAGGGACTTTATTATCTATCATATCAAAAAGCGTGTAAAAAATAACAACTTTATTTGTATCAATTGCAGATAGTACTCTTTCAGTTATGTCATCTAAATGATAGACGGTATTTAATTCGTATAGCTCTAAAATTACTTTTCTAACTTGTAAAAATAAGTCTTTTGAGTTATGAAGAGTAAATGTGTCATAATTAATATCTTCATCTTTAACATCTTCACACTCACATTGAAAATCACATTTTGAAAATGAACATATTTTTGTAAATGATTTATCATGTATTAAATGGTTTTTTATGTTTATATTTCTACTCGAGATAAGATCAATTGGTTTTATTTGATTTTTTTGAATGTGATTAATTTGTTTATTCAAAAAACAATCGATCGCATTTTCTTTTAAAATTGTTTCTATTTGTCCAATAACGATGGCTTTTTCTTCGGCTTTCCTGTATGTATATGTATCAATACTTTCATTTTCTTTATCGTTCCCTGAAACATGCATAAAAACAGAAACATTTCTTTCTTCCGCGGGTAAATTTATATGTGAACAAAAACGAATCCCTCTCCCAATAATTTGCTCAATACGAGATAAATGATACCACGGATCTAAAATATGGATCTCCCTTACATTTTTTAAATCGAGACCTTCGCTCGCAACAACTGTCCCAATTACGATTTTAATATTTTCTCCATTTTGATTTCTTTCTGAAACCAATTGTTTTATTTCATCCTCATTATTCGGTGAAATATTTTTATTTCCTGATAAAATAATATACTTGGCCCTTTTAAAAGGTCCCCCTTTTTTCTTTTTTGAAATCGTATTCCATTCATAATCAATTGGTTCTCTTTTTGTTGTATCTACACGGGCATCTTTTTTCCATTCAGGATAATCAAGAATGTTTCCAGAAAACTTTTCAAATCCTAAATGCTCTAATGCAAATGCAATGGGTAGTACACCGGACGGAATAAATTCGCTATAAATAAAAATAATACCCTTTGTTTTTGATACTTTGATACCACTGAGTATGTTTTTTATTTTTGAAGAAATCTTACCTATATTATCAATATCGAAGATAGGTTCTTGAATATTCTTACGGTACGTATTGCTATATTTAAACATATTCCCCTTCGATTGTTTCATAATCCCAACATCATTTTTAAAAAGTGCTTCACCGCCATATAATTTTTTAAAACTTTTTTCATCTATTTTTTCTTCTCCGGTTAACATCTTAACAGTTGGATAGACGATATTTGAGATTTGAACACCTGAACGTTGTTCTGAAATTTGTAATGTTTGAGATTTTAAACTTTCGGTATACTTTTGATATATGATTGATTGAAAGTTATCCATTTGATTGTAATACATCTTCAAAAAACTAAATTTATGGATATTTTCATCATATAATTCACCATTCATATTTTTCAAAGGGTATTTGATGGCCTTGCCATCCATACATAATTTATCATTATTATCATCCGGATAAAGTCGGATGGGGAATGTAATCGGGTTTTCACCTCTAACATATGAAACATAACCTCTGCTTTTTTTCTTAAGTAATTCAATACCTTCTTTTTTAAGATTTTCTTCTTTATCAAAGATATCATATTTAGAAATAGTCGGTCTACGATCATTTTTAAGAAGTAAATTTAATAACCATTGTATCTCCGTTGCTTTATTAAACATAGGTGTTGCAGATAATAATAGTAATCTTAAATTATCACTATATCTTACAACTTTATCAAGATACTTAATTGTATCTTTGCTAAATTTATCTAAATTATCATCTCTCAAATTATGGATTTCGTCAATAATCAATAAACGATTTGAAAAATATTTTTTAATGACTTCTTTTTCTATTTCTTCAATCGATTTATTTTTTGTGGTTGTTGTTTTAAGTTCTATCAATTTTTTAACTTTATTTGAAAATTGTTGATAACCATAAAATTCGTAATATTCTTTGATTAACTTTTTAACTCTAAAAGATGTATTTGATTTCATATCAAGATTATGAATAATTGATTGAAAATTTTCACCGTTGCATTGATTATTACCTTTTTCGGGGTTATAAATCGTATCCATCCAATTAGGCTGAATATTTTTAGACACTAAACATAATATTTTCTTATCCTCTTTTTTATATAAATCAATGAAAGAATTACTAACAGTAATTGCCGTACACGTTTTACCAACACCAACCCCATGGAATACAAGGAGTCCCTTATAAGGTGTATTTTTATTCATAAAGTTTTTCAAAAACTTTTGATGATTCCCCAATTCAAAGTTTGATGGGACACACTTACGATCTAATTCTATTAAATCTAATAAACCTTTGCAATGATAGAATTCTGCTTTTTTTGAGATTTCGGTATTGAAATCCGGATCATTGTAATCCGGGTAAGAATGATAAGAACTAAAGATTACTTTCTTTTCTGATTCATCAATTTCTTTTGTATCAACTATTTTTTCTATCATTTTAAGATAATAAAGTGATTTTTTATCTTTTGATATAAGATATTTCCGTTTTGTTTCATAATATAAACGGTATAACTCTTTGAAATCTTTTTTTTCAAGAATTTTATAGATTTGAAGAGATTTCTTTTCCATTTAATTCTATATAATAATACTTATATTTATAAAAAAAATTACGTACGTCAAAAATAGATAAATTTTTTATTTGTTAAACAATAAAAATGGATTACATAAAGGGTGATAAATGTTTTGAAACTCTCGATTTAAAAGAACACTTATTATTCTACTTTAGTGCAGAATGGTGTGGACCGTGTAAAGAAGCGGGTCCTAAATTTGAAGACATGGCAAAAAAATATCCGAACAATAAAATTAAATTCTTTAAGGTTGATTTGGAAGATGAAGAAAATAAAGAATTTATTATTGCAAATAAAGTAGATAACATTCCTACATTTATTTTATATAAAGATAGAAACTTTATCGACCGTATTATTGGAGGAGATTTTGTGAAGATTAAAAGTTTAATCAAAGAAAAATGTGGGATAGACGATCCAGATAAAGGTAAAGGTGGTATTAACAAAGAAATCAAAAACGTTAAAAATAATGTTAATAGGACTATCAACGGTGTCAAAGAGCACGCACAACCGCCTGCCCAACCGCCTGCCCAACCGCCTGCCCAAGCCGATAAAAAATTAGAGCCATTTTACCCCAGCGAAACTTTCCAGGGTGGATTTGAAAAATATGATTATAAAAAAGGTCCTAATGGGGTGGGATATTATCTACAAAACGAGGCAGATATGAATCCTCCTATTGGCGGTGGAGGTGGAAATGGATTAGAACTCCATATGGTTTACGGTGCATGGTGTGGACATTCAAAGAGGGCAATTCCGGCTTTTGAAGAACTTGTCAAAGAAAAAGGAGTAAAAACATCAGCCGGGACACCTGTTAATTTTGTACTCACAGAAGATAAGAGCGAAGGGATGGCTCAATTTAAGGGAGAAGTTAGAGGGTTTCCAACATATATGGTTGTTAAGCCCGACGGAAGTATGGAGAAACTTGAAAAACACGATCGTAGCAAGGATTCTATTATTTCTGCGATGAAAGAATTAACTTATTAATCTTTTATTAATAATTCTTTATCAATATAAATGCTTTTATATAATTTGAAAAAATCACTAATTATTTTTTTTTTATTATTATCATAATTTCTTATTTTTTGATAACATTCTTCTTCAGATAACCATGTAATATCTCTTATTTCTGTATATTGGTCTTTATTTGTCATATCAATTTTAAGTTCTACATGATTTTTCATCATCCCAATATAGTAAATATGTTTGTACCTTACATTATTGATACCTTTATATTCTTCTATCAAGGGGATAATATTACTAATTAATTCATAGTTTTTTAGATTAATATTTGTTTCTTCTTCAAACTCTCTAATTGCACAATCTTTATTATTTTCTTTATTTGATCTCCGTCCCTTTGGTATTTCCCATTCATTACTTATATAATTTGTGTTGTTATTTTGAATTATTTTTTGAAGATTAAAAAAGATACCATTTTTTGTAAATCCATTTTGAAGTTTATTAAAAAACAGCTTACTTTTTTCATATTCTTTTTTAATGCGATGATTTACATTATCATAATGAATCCAAAGCATTTCCCATAATTCATCAAATGTAAATTTTAATAATTTATCTTTTTCTTCCATTGTCATACGAGAAATTAATAATTTAATATAAGGAATATTCTCTGGGAATTTATATTTACCCCGAATAAATTCAATAAATGAAAGAGAATCTTTTCTCTCAACCATCACAATTTTGGGTACCTTATCTTCAATTTTATAAATGATTATCCCATAACTTAAAATAGGATGCCTGCAATTACCATAAATATGTCCAAAATTACCACAATTATTACAATATTTTGTTTCCATACTAATCATTAGGATTTTTTTCTTAAATATTATATTTTATAAAGTAAATGGAACCAAATATCTGGGGACCTCCCGCATGGGTTTTTTTACATAGCATTACCTTTCAATATCCAGAAAATCCAACTGATTTAGATAAACAAAAGTATTATACTTTTTTTAATTCTTTAAAAAATGTTCTTCCGTGTCCCAAATGTAAAGAACATTATGCATCAAACTTTTTAACCACCCAAATTAATCTCGAATCAAGGACAAGTCTCATTGAATGGTTGATCGATCTACACAACGAAATAAACCGAATGAATGGGAAAAAGATATTATCTTATGATGAAGTATATCATATTTACAATGAAATATATGATGAAAACCAAGATTCTTTTATTAAAAATAATTATATATCAATAATTTCATTTATTTTATTGATTTTTGTTTGTCTTTATTATTATAAGAATTATTACGTTAAAAAATAAGCGTTTCATATAATTTTTTTCTTTTCTTTTATTAAAATATAGTTTCAATGGGAAGACCCCGAAAATTAATCGTTAAAAAACATCTAACTGACAGCGAAACAACCAAATTAGAAGGTACGTGGATAGATGAATCTTTTTTAAAATACCCTGTATTAAGAGAAAATACAGATGTTTATTATCGCGATGAAAATGAAGAACTACATCTTCTTTTAAAGTTTAGAAAGAATTGTATATCATCAACACTTGTTAAAAATGGTTGGGACTCTTATAAAGATCTCGCAAAACCAAGTCGTGGGAGGGGTGCTAGTGCCGGACCAATCGATGAAAAAAGCCAATACTGGAGTAAACGGAAACTTACAGATACAAAAAAATGGAGTACGGGGTATATGATTAAAGATGGAAAAGAAAAAAGTAGAATGAAAGTAAATAATCAGGTTGCGTCAAATCCAATCGGATTTTATGAAGAATCTAAAAATTTTTGTAAGTTACCGTGTCGTTTAACACACTTTACAAGGACTAATTATGATAAATATAAAAATGGAATACCATTTATTCAAAAGATTGATCAAATGTTTAAAAAATTAATACCCGATTCACATGAAAAACAACTTATTCAAGCCAATAAAAAACCACATTTAAAAATACCCGAGACAAGTTTTTCTACAATTACAATTAATCGTAATTTTAGAACCGCATTACATAGAGATGCGGGTGATTTTAAAGGTGGATTTGGTAATTTAACAGTCGTGGAAAGAGGGAAATACCATGGGGGATATACAGTTTTCCCTCAATTCGGGGTCGGAGTTGATGTGAGATCGGGTGACTTTCTTGCGATGGACGTGCATCAATGGCATTCAAATACAAAAATATTTGAAACAAAAGAAGATAAAAAATATAATGAAACTTTAGAATCATCTTTTAAAGATAATCCTGAAGTTGGAACAGTTGGCATCTATGAAAAATATACAAGATTAACATTTGTATGCTATTTAAGAGAAAAAATAAGGAATTGTCCCGATGAAATCCCCGAAGAATTTTTAAAAGCATCCGGTCATTCAAAAATAATATTAAAAGAAGATAATTCAATAGTTTAAAAAGATTTAAAAAGATATCATCAAATAATAAAATAAAATGAATAATGAAACAGTTGAAAAGTTTCCACCTGTATCCATCGTAACAATTTTACATGATAACCAAGAATATTATGATTTATTAAAACACAACTGGGATAATTTAGAGTATCCAAAAGAAAAATTAGAATTAATTATTGTAGATGATTCAAAAATCGATAATAGTGAAAACTTACCAATTGATGAAAATGTATTATATTTCCGTGTAAGTACGGATGAATATTTAGAAAAAATAGAATTTCCAAAAGACGAAGATAAAACCATATGGAATTATCATCGTAAATCTGGCAAATTAACAAATGGATTTTTAAGAGATTATGCAGTTGGTATGAGTAGTTATGAATATATACTACATATGGACGTGGATACTATTTATCAACCCAAAACATTAACGCGCAAATTAAATTTTTTAAAAGATCATCGTCTTGACTGTGTTTACTGTAAATCAATGTTATGCTATGATATTTATGGAAAACAATTATATAAAACAGAAAACAAGTTTGCATATGAATCAACACTCTTTCATACAAAAAAATTATGGAAAAAAAATGGATTTAAATGGGAAGATATTCATTCAGAGGCAATCCAGTTTTATTATAATAAAGGAAACGAAAGAAAAATGGATAACTTTTATGATACTATTAAGCTTTTAACGATTAAAAATATGAATCAATATAAACCTGTAAAAATAACACTTGAAAATATGAAAATCAACATCCCAGAGATAGTTCACGGATTAAAAATAAATATTCATCCATTAGAAGGTGAATTATTTGATTTATTTTATGGACAAGAATTAAATGTTCTTGGAATAAATTCAGAAATAATGGAAGGAGTTAAAAAAGAAAATAAATGGGATTTATTTAATGTTTCATATAATCGCAAACAAAAGGAAAAAACATTAATTCAATCAATTTTAAATATAGAGAAAGAATTCGATCTATGTTTTATAAATACATCATTCCCAATTTGGAATATTTTTGATAAACTAAAGTTTAAATGTATTATTAATGAATCTGAAAAAAATCGTGATCAAATGGATTCTATTTTAGAAAAGAAAAATTATGTGTCATTTAATTATCTATATATCCATAAAGATTATTTGCTTTCTGAATAAAATAAAATATTATATAGTATATAATATGTCAGAAAAAGTGATAGAAAGTTTTTCAAACATTTTAAATGAAAAAATTGTCCAAATATCAATTGTATCAGGTATTTTATTTTATATCCTTGCGGAACCATCTGTATTTGCATTTGTCGAAGATATGCTAAAGAAAATTGGGGCGATGATTAATGTACCCATTAATCTTAAAGGGCATAATTTATTGATTTTACACTCCGTTATTTTTGCAATCTTGATGGGTCTTTCAGTAACGTACGTATTCGTACCTATCTTTTATCAAAATAATGGATTATTCAAATAAATGATGATTCAAATAAATTGTATTTTTTAAAATATTTAAACAAAAAAATATATTCATTACTAATATAAATGAATATACTTTCAATAAAAGCTTATCACAATCTAAAAATTTTATCTGGTCTTTCAAAGGAAGATAATTTGAATGCGGAACGAGGAGAGTTAATTATACAAGATGAATTTGTTCAAGTTGATAATATCGAGGAGATTGAATACTCCATTTACTTTACATACCATCAGATCTTATCTTCGATTGAAATGAAACAATATCTAAATACTGATTTGATAGAAAAATTAGATAAATGTATTGATACTATATTTGACAACGAACAACTCAATGGATTAATGGAGATTGACCCAAAGTTTAAAGAAATTATCGATGATTTAGATTCTAAAATTTATGAATTAAAAAACAGTTATTTTTATAAAAGTCCATTCTTTAATGTGATGAGAGTGATCTATAATAAATATGATTATATTAAGAATATTATGCAAGAAAATAATGAATATGTTTCTAAACTATTATCTGTCCCATTACATACCATAAATAAAGATATTAATAGAGAATATTATAGCGACGATGATTTGGATGATGAAACAACCGCAGATGAAACAACCGCAGATGAAACAACCGCAGATGAAACAACCGCAGATGAAACAACCGCAGATGAAACAAATCCAGAAACAGGGGAAATTAACCCAAACCTTATTTATGACGATAAAAAATTAAATTAAATTTGAATGTTATTTAAACCAAATATAAACTAAATATATAAACTAAATATAATAAAATGGAAATTAAACTTAATCTTATTTATTCAGATTCAATTAATGGAATTATCGGGGTGAAAAATGATCTTTATTGTAGATTGAAATCGGATATGGAACGATTTCAAAAAATAACAACGACTAAATTTAATAATCATGAAAATGCACTTATTATGGGGTATAATACATGGAAAAGTATTGGGAAACCTCTCCCAAATAGAATTAACATCGTAATAAGTAAAAATCACAAACAAGAATTTAATTCTTTGGAGAAAGTATTTTGTTTTGAAACAATTAAAGATGCATTCAAATATTTACAATTAAATAATTCTTTTGGAAAAGTATTTGTGATTGGTGGTAATCTGATTTTTAAAGAAATATTAATGAATCATTTTGAAAAAGTAGATATAATCTATCATACCGAAATTTTAGAACCGGTCTATCAATCACTAATTGAAAATAATAAAGATATAGTATTTAGCGGGATATCTTTACCACAGTACATGATAGATAAAAGTATTGAAAATCTAAAACATGATTCTAAAAAAGAGGTCGGTAAAATTTATGATTTTCCAACCGAAACATATATCGAAAAAGAAATTAATTTTAGTGAAAATATCTATCAGAAAGTTTCAAATATTAATCATGAAGAACACCAATACTTGGAAATTATGGAAGATATTTTAGAAAATGGATCAAAGAAAGATTCTAGAAATTCAATTGTTTATTCTCAATTCGGAAAGCAAATGAAGTTTGATTTACGTAATGGTTTTCCTCTATTGACAACTAAAAGAGTTCCTTGGAAAACTGTATTGAGAGAACTTATATGGTTTATCAACGGTTCTACTGATAATCGTTTACTTCAAGAACAAAATGTTCATATATGGGACGGTAACTCATCAAAAGAATTTTTAGAAAGCAGAGGATTAGAAGATTATCAAGAAGGGGATTTAGGTCCAATCTATGGATTTCAATGGAGACATTTTGGTGCTGATTATATAAATCACGAAAGTGATTATAATGGACAAGGGGTTGATCAACTTCAATGGATTATTGATGAAATCAAAACAAATCCAACAAGCAGGAGATTAATTATGAGTGCATGGAACCCCAAAGATTTAGATAAAATGGCACTACCACCATGTCATGTAATGGCTCAATTTAATATTGATGGAGAATATATTGATGTTCAACTTTATCAAAGGTCCGGAGATTTATTTTTAGGGGTCCCTTTTAATATCGCTTCTTATGCATTCCTACTACATATAGTTGGTAAGATAACGGGATATGTACCAAGATATTTTATCCATACTCTTGGAGATACACATATTTATGAAAATCATAAAGAATCTGTTAGTGAACAATTAACGAGAATACCAACAATTTTTCCATCTCTAATTATCAGTGATATTAAAGATATAAATGAAGTCAATGAAAATTGTTTTGAAATTAAGAATTATAATTATTATCCAACAATTAAGGCTGAAATGATTGCTTAAAAAATTAATTCTATAACATTTATTTAATTCTATAAAAAAAAAATATTTATATCATAATAAATAAATGAGTAGTTGTAGTTGTGGTGCGAAAGGAAATATACCAAAACCAATGGAAACGAAAAAATACGCAAGTGTAACTACTGCGTATGATACAATCAAAAAACCTTTTTCAAATAAAAAAAAATTTAGTAGTTTTGAAATATTCTTAATTATCGTGATATTTTTTATTTTATTTAAAATGATTAATAATTACAAATGTTAAAGTATTATTTTTTAAGTGCATCTCTTGCCAGTTGATCCGCAATTCTATTTCCACATGAATGTTCGTCTTTTTTATTTGTATGGGAATGAACATGGATAATATTAATATTAGAGAAAGTTTTATAAATATGATATGTTTTTTCAATAATAGAAATATTTTTTTTATTTTTTAAAAGATTATTTCTTACCCATTTTTCATACCATTCGCATAAGATTGATTTACAATAAGATGAGTCAGTATAAAGTTCGATTGGTATATCGATGTTATTTTTCTTAATAAGTAGAAGGGCCGTATGGATAGCTTCCATTTCAGCATAATTATTTGAATGGCGATTAAGAATTAATGCTTCGCTAACATCTTTAATTATGATTGGATTTTTTTCAGAAAAATGTACCCCTATCGAAGAAAGTGCATTATCATTTCCATTATTAGGACAAGCTCCATCGGTGTATACAATAAACCTATCTTTATTAATTTCTGGGATGAAATTATCGAATACATCCATTAAATTACGATAAAGTTCACTGTGATTTACTTGAAACCATTGTTGTTTTGATAACCATTTAACATATTGTTTATCATTTCTAAAAACTTCTTCGATAGATTTATTTTTATATTTTCCAAATGTAAATGACATTTATTTACTATTTAGTATAGTAAATAGTATATTCAAATTTAATTATTCTTTATTACCTTATTACCTTATTACATTATTATCGTTATCATCGTTATCATCGTTATCATCTATCAACGACTCACTGTCGTTTCCTTCATTTTCATCTTTTTCATCTTTTTCTTCTTTTTCTTCTTTATCAATAACATTAATGATTAATTTAAATGGTTTATCGTTTTTATTACTTAATAATCCTTCTTCTTCTTCTTCTACCACTGTATCTACAATTTCTTCTTCTCCTTCAACAGTTGTATCTCCAATTTCTTCTTCTTCTACCACTGTATCTCCAATTTCTTCTTTTTTATCTTTTTTATCTTTTTTATCTTTTTTATCTTTGTTGATTGATTTTACTTCATCCGAGTTAATACTTTTTGAAGTTTTTTCATTTATAGATTTAATAATTATTTCTCGCGGAGTAACTACGTTTTCTTCCTCGGATACAATATCTTCAATTCCTTCTATAAATTCATCCTGATTCATTTTAATATCTGGATCAATTTTGTAAATATGACATTTATCTAATCCATTGCATATTGAAGGGACTGAAACTTCATAATTTTTAAATTTCTTATTAAATTGACTAATTATACCATCATCTATCATTGGACCCGCCTCAATTAAACGATCATACTCGGCGCGAGATAATTTCAAAAAATCACTTTGAAAAACCCTTCTATTTGGGTCTAATGCTAATTCAATCGCTATATTTCTCTGGAGTTTTCCCCATGATACACCTGCAATCCGATGTCCTTCCATTAATTCTGCGACTTTCAAAAAATTCTGCAATGTCGAAACAATACCAGCAAAAATGTTAACACCCCCTACTATCGCAGAGGCTAACGATTTACTTTCAGCCGGGACAAATGAATCCATACCAACATTCGCGGCTCCCGTTAATGTAGACAGGATAATTACAGGAATAGAAAAACAATAATACCATCTTTGATAACTTTTTTCGGATCTCCCATGTAACCATCGATAACATGATGCTTTTTCAGACCATTCAGCAAGAAGTTTTTCACATTCATCTGTCCAAACATCCTCATTTATTTTTGTATATTTCTTGCTTTTTATTTTTTTATTTTCCATTTTATAATATAATATTATATAAAAATGGGAGCATGTGGTTCAAAAGATACTGATTCTGATAATCCAGCGGATATAATTAGTGCGATATTACAACCTGGAACATCGGTTAGTAATAAAGCCGGATTAATAGATCTTCAAATGAATATAAAAAATAAAATTCAAAATGCAAGTATCCAAGGTGAGACAAATATTGTTTCACAACAAAATCTAGAATTAAGAGATATAAGTGATGGAACAATTCCAGATTTTTATAAACAAACAGTAAGCGAAGAAAAAGGTCCATTTGGAATATTTGGGCGCAAAGAAAATTGCCCTATATTTGGTTGTGGTTATGAAATAAGTCAAAATGCAAGCTACAAAATTAATTCATTTAATGAAAATCTCCTTCAAGAAACAGAAACTATTATAAGTGATATCGAACAAAAAATGCAACAAGATGCCAGCATTAATTTAGAAGGTAACCCGAGTGGTTTACGTGCCGCAAATGAAGCAATAAATGCCTCAAGGGAACTTGTAAGAGAAGAAGTAGAAACCCAATTAACGAGTTTAACAAATCAAAATGCTGTGAATATCCAAAAGATGGTAATTGAGTACAGAGGTCCCGCAACGGTACGATGTAAAGACCCATGTGGTTGGGATGGCGGACCACAAGGTCCTGTATTATCACAAGATGCTCAATTAGAAATTATATCAGAACAAATCCTTAATAATGTTTCAAATATCTATCAAGAAAAATTTAAAGAAATGGGATTAGAAGTAAAACAAAGTGTTGAGGTGACAAATACTGCGTGTATTTTACAAATGATAATATCTTTAATAGGTTGTATTATTTGTTTAATTATAGTTTGGCAAGTAATTAAGATGGTGAGTGCTTAATTTTATTTAATTTTATTTATATTATATATATGAGTGCTTACTCGCGTTTTTTTTATTTTTTTCAAAATGTGATTGTTGGTTCGGAGGAAAATGAAGAAGAATCAAGTCTTGAAAAAGCATTAGCAACAATTGAATCTACAAGCACAATGGAATCTATTAATTTGGTAATCACAGATGAAATATCTAATTATGAAAACTCCACTACACAAACGGTTAATACTTCACAAAAAATAGAAGTTGATTGTGGTTCATATAGACTATCTGATTGGCATCTAGAAGAAAGAGGTAAAAAGTTTACCTGGTCGGGAAAAGAAATACCATATAGTGGTTGTGTTCAGTTTGGTTGCTGTTATGATATTGATCAAACGGCAGAGATAAAATTATACAGTAATAACGAAATTACAAAAATTCAACAAGATGAAATGTATAATTCTATAACACAAACTCTCACAAATGAAGTTTCAGTGGTTGTAGGGAACGATCAAGATCAAGCATTGGATGTTTTAAATGCCGCTATTAGTGAAAGTAGAAATTATTCATTATCTGTAATTGAAAAACATATCAAAAATATGAATGAAATAGATACATCTAACGAACAAAAAGTTGTTATTAAATCACATAGTCCATTAAGATGTAAAAATAAATGTCACGAAAAACCCACTGCAGGTAAAGTAAATCAATATATTAATCTCGATATTGCAACTGAAAATATAATAAATGATATCACAAAAAGAATTTCAGAATCATATAAAAAAATGACGAATATTACTTCATCAGAAACAAAAACAGTAAATGTGAAAGAATTATATATCTTTTCTGCAGCAACGGTATTGGTTATAGTAACAATATATATTATATGTTATGCATTAATAATAGCACTATCTTTCTGGCCACCACTAGCTGTCTTACGTAAAAATGAATATATAACGCATGTTGCTGCTATTATATTATTTATAATCTTATATATTTTTATCGGATTAATAATATGTTTAATAAGGGCAGGTGGTGTATTTAGTTTTAAAGGAGCACTTTGTATGTTTAAACATACATAAATTATATTACTAATATATTATATCATATTATGAAAATCGGTCAGTTTTTTAAAGAAGTTGTATGTGCTCCATATAGTATTCCAATTGGTTTAATCAATTATAAAGTACAGACTTTGGGTATGTGTAGTAAAGTATCTAGCGAATTAATAGAGGAAGATACAAAAGATACTCACAATAGTCTATATAAAGATCGTTCCGAAATAGAAAGTTCAGATATTATATCTTCATCACAAGTCGCTATTTTAAATCAAGGTATTCAAAATATACTCGCTGAAACATCTAATCTAGATACGGTTACCGTTTCATCAGAGGCGGTAGCAAATGTATCCGCATGGACAGTAGATGATAAAGGGGAAGTTGTAACAATATTACCTTTATCAGAAGATCCAAATAATGAATATACCGAATATATTTATAATTACAAAAACGAAAAACTCGGCGAGGATGGTAATATATATTTAGTAAATGAGTTTGGTTGTACGCCCACAGTTGAACAAACTCAAACTATTAAAATATATTCTTTAGATTCAATTAGTATTGAAAGTTTTGAAGAAATATTATCAGAAATAGTATCAAGTATTGAAAATACAATGACCGAAACAGGTTCTGAAACGCCTTCCACAACGTACACTTCTGTTTTAACAGATAATAAGATAAAAAGTATGTTAAAACAAAAAATAGATACGGAGATGACAAATATTAGTAAACAAACTGTGAGTTCAAACTTACAATTAGACTATATCGATCGTTATGGTAAATGTGTATATGATTATACCGATAAAGGTTTATTAAAAAGTAATTCAGGGGGGAATTATTGTTTAATAAGAGAGAATTATAATAATGAATATCCTAGACATATATATGGTATATGCCGTGGTTCTTCAAATATACTGAAACAAACCGTTAATATTGAAATAATATCTAAAAACATTATTGATATTTCGATAGGAATGATTCTAGATAATAAAAATAATGTCCAGACAACAAACAAAGTTACAATAAACAGGGTAACAAACCATAGAGTTATAGTAGTTTCTCTTTTATTTAACGTAATTATTTTATATTTATTATACAAGTTATTTAGTGTTTTTATAAATAGCATAAATTAAATTATCCCATGTAAGGGTTGTACATACCGGACATACCGGACATACCGGACATACCGGACATACCGGACATACCATGCATTTGAGTTTTACCACCGGATGCGATTACTATTATCATAATAAACAAAGATACAACAGAAACACCTATAATAATCCACATAGTACTATTATCTTCTGGTTCATTACTACTCGTACCACCACCATTATTATACCCGCTACCATCATATGAATTTGTTCCGCCGCCTCCGCCTCCTCCGCCTCCGCCTCCTCCGCCTCCGCCCCCGCCGCCTCCGCCCCCTCCCCCCCCCCCCCCGCCCCCCCCCC